>Ga0247610_10003012_pt1 | contig 18904 bp, 20 predicted proteins | sample 174DNAGHGhighgp2_FD_193483 | JGI IMG/M metagenome (GOLD analysis project Ga0247610, IMG submission 193483) | Sheep rumen microbial communities from Palmerston North, Manawatu-Wanganui, New Zealand - 1742 DNA GHGhigh gp2 | ecosystem: Host-associated > Mammals > Digestive system > Stomach > Rumen...
CGCATTGTCCAAGCAAGCTGCTCTCCGCTGGGGTCTCCGTCTCAACGACGAACAGTACACGCTCAACAAGGCGTGGTGCAAGGAAGAAAAGGACGAGGAAGCTGGCGAAACTGGCGGCGATGAAGGCGGCGCACCGGATGCTGGTGGCGCACCGGATGCTGGCGGCGGAATGCCTCCGATGCCTGGAATGTAATGCTGCTTAAAAAAAAGGTGGTTTCATACCACCTTTTTTTTAATTCATTTTGCTCATGACGTTCTGCAGTATCTTGACGAGGTTCTGTCTCACTGCCATGTACTGCTCGTCATCGAAATCTTCCATTAGTTCCTCGAACTGGCTTGTCCATCGGATATTCTCGACGAGATCGTCAGCCGAGTGAATCTTCGAACGGAGTCGTGGATCTGCCAGACGTTTCAGTGCTACCGACAGCACTGCGGACATTCGTGCGTTGTACTCGCCGCTGTCTGCAGCGTATTCCGACAGGTTGCCGCTTGCGTTTGATTCGAGCGTGCGGATCATTGTTTCAAGCATTTGAGTATCGTGTGCGTCGACGAGATGCCTTAATTCGTGAGGAAGGCGTTCGTTGATTGCGTCGAGTACATCTTCCGTCTTGTATCTAGGATCGATATAGATATTGATGGTTGAGCTGCCTATATCCGTGTCAGCAAGTGATTCGCCTTCGCTTAGTTTGATCTTAATCATGATGGATTCCGGAAGATTTGCAATGAATGTTTCTGGAAGTCCGGCGACATTTGATAGGCGTAAGCGGATACTGATTGAAGGCTTGGTCTGGCTGTATAGTTGTTCCACACATTGAGCGAACTTGTCTGGAGACTTGGTCAGCACGGAGGCGACATAGCCGACTATCTGGTTGATATAGCCAGCTGTCTGCACGAATTTTTCCGCTACGTCGTCATCAATTTGTCCAGTAAAGTCGTTTGCCATAAGTGTGTCCCAACGGTACATTTGACAGTTTATTAGGCGGTTTTAGTGCATTTTTTCATTTCAATGTAGGTTTTTGACCATTTTTTGACGGCGTTTTTCGATATCCCTAAACATTATATCAAGAAACGCCTGTCAGAGTAGTGCCATGTTGGTGCTGCCGAGAAGGCACAACAACAGAAGGACTACTTATGCAAACACTTCAGAAAAAGAACCTCTCGAATAAGTGGCGCACCATTCTTGAATCCAACCTTGGTCGTCCTATTCGTACTCGCGCTGAAGCCAGCGTGATTGCTACCTTGCTGGAAAACCAGAACAAGGTTAACCGTGGCGCTATGCTCGAATCTGCCAACGTCTCCGCAGACGTGGCACAGTACCAGCAGTACGCTCTTCCGATGATTCGTCGTCAGTTCCCGGAACTGCTTGCTATGCAGACAGTGACTGTGATTCCGACCACGACTCCGCAGGGTATCTACTTTGCTCTTCGTTACCTCTATGATAACGAACCGCTCAAGACCACTGCTTTCCGTCAGGGTCAGAAGCAGGAAATCGGCTACGACCTCGTAGCTGACCACACTGGCTTTGCTGGCACCTTCAACCCGTGGACAACGGGCATGGGCGAAATGCTTTCCAACTACATGGAAGGCACGGGCGTTAGCGGCGCTTCTGCGACCGGCAATACGTTCGACCCGAAGCAGCCGGGCCTCCTTTACAACAACTTTGGTGGTTCCTACCTCGCTGGTGATGACCAGTATGGCGAATACTCCTTCAACATCAAGAAAGCCTCTATCAAGGTGATCTCTGGTGCGATCCGTGTGGGTACTCGTGCTATCAAGTCTCACTACACCATCGAACTTCAACAGGACATGGCCGCAGCTCACGGCCAGGATGTTGAAGCTCTCTTGCTCGAAGGTCTCCAGTTTGAGATCCAACAGAACATTGACCGTGAAATTCTTCAGGCCATGGTTCTCGTTGCTCAGACTCCGGCTCTCGGTGGTGAAGCTGTCCTCCAGATCGACCTTGCCGACGCTACTCGTCTGAACGCTGGTATGGGCCGCTGGGCTGCTGAACGCATCGCCGGTGGTATCGTGAACACCATCATCGCCGTGTCTCGTAAGATCGCTCTTACGACTCGTATGGGTTGCGGTAACTTCGCCATCGTGTCTCCGGACATCGCTGCTGCAGTTGCTACCCTTAACAACGGTATCTACACTCCGACCTACCTCCAGACCGACGCTGCTGTGCAGCCGAGCGGTGGTGTGGCTGACGCTGGTTCTCTCTTGAACGGCAACATCAAGCTGTATCAGGATATCTACGCCAATGCCTCTTACGCCCTCATCGGTTACAAGGGCCCGCGCCAGGGTGAATCTGGTATCATCATGATGCCGTACATCCCTTACATCTTCTGTAAGACCGCTGGTCAGGAAGATGGTTCTCCGCGCCTCATCGTTAAGTCTCGTTACGCCATCGTGGCGAACTTGCTCGGTGCTGGTCAGTTCTACCGTCTCATCCACTTCGCCAATGTCAACAGCGTTATCGCTGGTATCGACCTTGAGAACATGCCGTGGCAGTCTAATGGCTCGCTCGCTGGTGCTTCTCTCCAGGCTGGCCTCTCTTACGAGACTGTGCCGAATGGCGTCGTGAACGTGCCGGGTGGCCTCTCTTACGAAGACAACAACTGGTAATTCGGTTGTTAGCCTAGTAAGCTAGAAACTAAGAGAGCGACGAAGCAATTCGTCGCTTTCTTTGTATAATAAATCTGAACTGCTGTTTTGTAAAAAATATAGTAGTTTTGCAAAAATAATAAACTTTATTATATTATTTGGCTCAATATTAACTATATTATGTACATTGGAGGCAGTTATATGAAATGTCTTGTATGTGCCGCAGACGGTAAAGAAACTGTATTTGAAAAGGTATGCTCACTTGGAACTCATTTATGGAAGACGCATAACTTAAAGCCGCAACAGTATTATGATAAGTATATGGCATCACCAAGTGATGGTAAATGTGCTGAATGTGGGTGTCCTACATCGTTTAAGTCTATTGGACAAGGCTATAAGGAATTTTGTAGTAAGAAATGTGCCGCTAAACATATTGCAGCTGACCCTGAACGGAACGCTCATAAGGTGTCCGCTCGTCAGTCAACCGTGAATGAATTGAATCAGCAATCACATGGGGAATATGGGCACAAAGTGCTTGAGCAACGTAAAGCAACTACACTAGAACGTCATGGAGTTGAATTTTATTCGCAGCATAAAAATTTTAAGGAGAAATATCATCAATCAAATCTTGATCGATATGGCGTAACATCTTATATTGCGCTTCCAGAATTTCAAAAGCATCTTCAAACGTGCAATATAGCGAGGATTGGTGTACCATATAATTTCTGTGTTCATACAGAGGACGCAAGAGAATCTTATACTAAGTTTTTAAGCGAGCATAATTGTGAGTTAATTGAGTTTACTAATAAAAAGTCAATTACATATAAGTGTAATGTATGCGGTAATATTATGACGGAACAAGATTTGTTTTTAAAGAGCCGCGTCAAATTGGGGTGTACGATCTGTTCCTATTGCAAACCGAAAGATGCGTTTTCGTCTATAGCCGAAGATCAAGTACGTACATATGTAGAAAGTTTGGGCTTTACGACATCGCATTATGATAGAAATTTTTTGGGTGAATATGGCGCTGATATAGTAGTAGAGGATAAAAAGGTAATTATTGAATATGACGGAATCCATTGGCATAGCGAACTTTATCGGCCAAACGATTACCATCTACATAAGACCGAACTGGCTGAACAAGCTGGGTATCATTTAATTCACGTATTTTCAAATGAATGGGAATATAAGCAATCTATAGTGAAATCCAGACTTAAAACCGTGCTGGGTTGTAATACCGATAAAGTGTATGCAAGGAATTGTGATGTTAAAGTGATTGATCATTTCACCTCATCGAAATTTCTGGACGCCAATCATATCCAAGGCAATTGTGCTAGTGCAAATTCTAGGTATGGTTTGTATTATGGAGATATGTTGGTAGCCGTAATGACATTTGGCCCAAATCGATATAGTAAGGAAGGCGTTGAGCTGTTGAGATATTGTACACTTGTCGATACATCGGTAATTGGGGGTGCGAGTAAATTATTCCATCATTTTTTGATGAATGAACAACCATCCGTCGTAGTTAGTTTCGCCGACCGTCGCTGGTCTGGTAATGGTGCATTTTATACAAAGCTTGGGTTCGAGTTGGTTGGGACGACGCAGCCATCCTATTATTATATCGTCGATAATAATCTGGAAACCCGTATGAAATATCAAAAACATAAGCTAGTCTCGGCTGGTTATGATGACTCGAAGACCGAGCACGAAATCATGCTGGAACGAGGTATCTACCGGATATATGACTGCGGAAACTACAAATATATATACAACTCGCCCTAGTCTCACGAATGATATGAAATGAATGGTCGCCGTGTCATCGGCGACCTTTTTTGTATAACGATCAATTCACAAATTGTCAACATATATAAACTACCGAATAACTGAGCGGTAGTTTTTGATGAATACCAAGGACAGTAAACAGTTATTGACGGCGATTTTGAACAATGACACGGCGACGGTCAAGAAGATTGTCGGCGCATATTTCGAGTCGTGTTTCGAGTCCGAACTGGAATCTGCATCCAAGTCTATCATGGAATCTATCGGCAAAGAAGGCAAGGCATTATATGGCAACTAATCAATTATACGGCGACGCTATATTCGAAGGTTCTACCGTATCCTTGGTTGATCGCAAGGACATGTTCGGTAATAATGTAAAACGTTTGATCATCGAAGGAACTGCGATTAAGTGTAATGTGCCTGGTATCAACAACCGTGCATATCCGCAGCCGACTATCAAACGAGAAGCTGACCGTCTGATGAAGGACTTCGTCATGAAGGGTCGTCTTGCCGCTTCTTTGAACCACCCACGTCTTGGCCCGGACGGCACCGCAAAGGACTATCCGATCTTCGAGATGGACTTGATGTCCATCTGCGCTTTGGTCGAAGACTTGCACATGGAAGGCGATCTCCTCAAGGTTCGCATGGTCGTGATGGAAGAAACCGTCGCTGGTAAGCAGCTCGCTGCCTTGATCCGTGGCGGATATCATCCTGGATTCTCTCTGCGTGGCGCTGGTAGCACTATCAACGTGGGTGACCATGAGGAAATTGCCGACGACTATACGATGATTACCATTGACGTTGTGGGTAACCCGTCGTTTGGCCAGGAAGCCATCTTTACCGCTCGCCAAGAATCTGCCGAAGGAAAGGCTAATGCATTGACTGAATCCGTGACAGGACCTCGACCGCTGGTTGAGTCAGTTAATGACATCATGAACCGTTACGGTGCCGAGATTGCTAACCATTATGCGACAATTTCTGTCGGTGGTGGTCTTTATGATAAAAATGGTCTAATTTCTGCATTGCGAGGATTTAATCCATGAATTTAAGTTCAGTATTGACAGAAGAGGAATATTCTGGCATAAATCCAGATGTGATTGCGAAAATTGAATCCGCATGTAATGCCGAATTGGCTTCTGTTCAAGAAGACAATAAGGATAAGCAGCGTAAGCAAGTAGACAAGATGCTGGAAGCCGTGTCATCGAAGGCTGAAAAGATGATCGGCGAGGCTGTTGCCGAGAATGTTTCCAAGATGAAGACCGATGCGATCAATGACAAGATGTTCAAGGCGCTTAGCGCCATGTCTGCAGTCCTTGAGAGCGTCGGCATTACTATTTCCTTGAACGGAACGACTTCCGAGGAAACCAAAAAGCTTCGTGACTTGCTTGCCAAGGCCAATGCCAACTTGAAGACTGCCTACGCTGAACGTGAAGCTTTGAAGGACAAGCTGAACGATGCCGAGAAGAAGTCCTACATCATGCGCCTCGTGCAGGGCATGAAGCCTAGCGTGGTACAGGCAGTGATGAACCACTTCTTGAACTACGATGTACGTGACATCACGTCCGACAGCATCATGAAGTTCATCGACGGTTCTTCCAACGACGTGTACATGATGGACGTTGATCCGGAACGTGACGGAAAGCTAAACATGGACAATGTCGTCAATGCCCTTAAGGATATTGACGACCAGCTCGACCGTGAGAACAAGCTTGAGTCAATTGACGGTATCTTCGAGTGCGATGATGAAGAAGAACCGGCGAAGACGACTCCGAAGATCGAATCTCTTACCAAGGGTCTCAAGCCTCAGCGTGCTGGACTTGCCGCTGGTATGGACACTCTTCTCGAAGATGTCAACATCGACTTGATGGATGTTCCGACAGACGATGCTTCCGACATTGCTGCAGCCATGTCCAATGTACAGGCATTCGAAAACCTCGGTTTGGGCAAATTTGCATAATCTTCCATAAAATCTCCTTGTTATGGTGGAAAGGCTCGGTCGCAAGACCGGGCCTTTTTTAGAGTAATTTATCTACCTAGACGAAATGTGCCTAACTGATAAACTAGGCGTGTAGAGGATTTATGAAACAACCAGACTACACTAACATTGCCCCTCGTGGCCAGATGCAACAACCTCAACCGCAGAATCCGTACGTACAACCGGGTTACGCTCCGCAGTATGCGCCGCAGCCGAATTATGCGCCGCAAGGATATCCGCAGCAGCCGATGCAGCCGCAGTATCCTCCGCAGGGATACCAGCAGCCGATGCAGCCGCAGCCGCAATATCAGCAAGGCGTACAGCCGAACGGATATTTCGTTCCGCAGCAAGTGAATATTGGTGAAGGCTCCCAGGAATTCCGTGACGCCTACCAGAACAACTTGAGAAAGTTTGATGAGGTCAACCGCAAGGTCAAGGAAGGCATCAACAAGAGCGAGGCAGTGCAGCGTGTCAAGGAAATGTCCTCATACAAGACGAAGGTCGAGGCTGACTGGAAGGATGACGTGCAGGGTGCCGCCATCAATCCGGAAATGATGCTCTCCTTCATCGAGAACCTTTGTGTGTCTTTGCAGAACCCTCAGGAATGGCTCCCGGCGAAGTGCGAGAAGTATTTTAAGCCGTTTAGCCAGAAGTCTACTCCGATAGTTCAGGCACTCAAGAATACTGGCAACACAATCAGAAAATTGTGCGGCATGCCGCTGCCAGAAGTGGCTCAGCCGCCGACAGAAGGATAACTTATGGGCATACCGTCAATTTCGCTGGGTTCGTATACTTTCAAGTATGATACCGAGGACTTCGATACCTCGGTAACTTTCGGCGCTGATGACGGTCGTGTCCGTTCAGTCGAGCTGGAGGCGCTTAACGGGTCTTCAGCTGGCTTTTATTTGACAGAAAGGAAGGGCAATGTACTGCTTAATTTTCCTAATATACCAGCTAGTGCGACCAAAGCATACAGTAAATTCACGCTAAGGTTCGTTCTTGGGTATACTGACTACGATGACGAAGATTACGACGTAACCGATTTAGAATATTCACGAGTCGACATAGATGTGTATGCGACTCGTTATGACTATGATGACCCTCGGATCTTGTATATCGAAAATTTGGCGTCTCGTGTAGGCGAGCCAGCTTCCGTAGTGGTTCATGGCGAAAGCCTTACCGACGGATTGAGCATAATTATTATCGATGGTGAGAAGGAATACGTCGTACCGCCGGAAGATATTGAATTCGATATTGACGCCGAAGGAAACGGAACTGCTGCTTTTACGATTACACCGGGCATGCTGGCTTTGAACGCCGACGGTACTGAACCTTGCGCTCAGTACAATATTTATTTCGGATATGGCAACCATCGTTACGAGGACTTGTACCAGACCGGTATTATTCGTTATAAGTACGACAGCGAGAATGACGAGCTGCAGAAGTATTCTACCGAAGGCGTCACTCGTGAAAAGACTTGCTATGAAACCGGCTCGATGTCGCTTGTTTACGATACCGTTGATGAAAATGGAAATCCAGTTATGAATCCAGAAGCCGATCCGAAACTCGGTAACGATATCTACATCAAGAAGCGTGTCTACGTGGTGACCGATCCAGATAAGATTTTCGGCGGCGAGATGGACAAGTACGGCTTGCGTACCGAGAAGGACGACGGTTATGTTCTGAATGACGGCGATGTCGTTCTGCTTTACTATCAAGACAATCCATACGATAATGGTTACTGGATTGTGCGTCCGACGTTCTGGAAACATGTACATAACTGCGAAGAATACATCTACACGATGGTACGTGTAAAGTACAACAAGAATCTTACTCACAGGAGTGGTGAACTGAAACTCAACGGCGTACAGCTGCACGATGGCGATGTTGTATGGCTTTCTCATCAGCTCGTTGAATCGGAAAATGGTTTATGGGTTGTACGTAAGGGTCTTTGGGAAGGATATAATCCTTGGACTTATGAACCGGAACAGTATGAAATTGTAGACTGTCCGTTAGACTGTCACGAAACTCCGTTGCCGTATCCGGTCGATGATTCAGTCTTGGTTGACTTGGGTGCAAAAGCTTCATATCCAGTCGACTATGTTTGCCGTGACGATGTTCCTTACAAGTGCGGCTCACGAACTATTTGTAATTACAAGGTGGAACCCGGCAAGGTTGTCGCCTTATTGAACCAGACTGGTGACGATGGCATCTATTTGGTAAAATGCGGTACTTGGGAAAAGCTCGCCGATATTACTGATGATATGGTTGACGGAACTACGGTCGACTTGACAGACAATATCATAGTTCAGAACGATATTGATTTCTGCGAGTGCGGTGGCGTGTTCCACATCGACTATTTCTTCTTGACTCCGTCATGCTATTTGCATCATCTGCAGCGTACCGTGAAGGTGATGTGTGCCGATGCGTCTATTGCACCGAATAAAGAGGAAAATCAGTTTAAGATTACTGACTACCAGATCCGTATGGGAGAGGAAGACGCTCTCATCGGTAATAAGGGTAGGACTCCGGGTGACCCAGTGAAGGACGACTGTACTGTGGCAAACGAAGACTTTGAAGTTGATTTCGGTCTTGGCCTTGTTGAACATCGCCAATATATCGAGGATCCGGAATGTATCCGTTCGCCGATGTGTACTGGAATATGCGACATTCCTCGTGTGTACAACCTTCGTATGACGAGTGACTACACTAGCAGCAATGACAGCAACGGATTTACTATCAAGTTCTGGAGATATGAGAAGAAGAGCTGGCACTTGTATGCATATATAGGCTCTGGTACTCAGCAGAACGGAATGGATTACTACGTCTACCACTTGCACGTGAAGGGCAAGGCTACCGAGAATCTGGTGGATGTGAATGAACATGACTGGTTCAATGTGACTACTGGCGTGATTGCCAGCGGTGACGGTGCCGACTCGTTCGGTATCTGCGACGATACTTGGACACAGCATAACTTGAATGAATATACACTTTACCAGCCTTGGCGCATCAAGTGTACTACGAACTTGCTGGCGCACTGCTATGATGATCCGGACAGTCCTCACATCCTTCGCACGACTTGTGCCGACATGGAAACTGGCTGGAAGACTACTGCGGCGATCGGTGATGAGGATGTCGAAGAACATTATCTGCAAGGCATGCCGCACTTGTTCGGTGTCGCCTATTACACTACGGCAATGTCTAAGTCGCAGTTTGTTGAAGAATATAACAAGTACGATCCGTACTGTATCTGGCCGGATACAATCGATGTTCTCGTCACTGACGATGAGACTGTCGATAAGCATAAGCAACCGGCTGGCAATTATGGCATAGCCACTGATGACGAAAAGGTTTTAAGGAGATAAAGATGGCCGACTTGAGTTTAATCAAAATCTGGGAACTTGATAAGAGTGGATGGTACGATGGCGAACTATGTTCCATCCCGGAAGAATTGCGTGACTGGTTGCCTATCACGCAATATGAATCGGAAAATAAGCGTGTGACTGTGAGGGCTCCGTATCCGATCGGCGATTACGACAAGTACATGGCCGTGTCTCAGTTGGACGGCGCAAAGATCGAATGCGCTGCTTGTGCTGGAACTGGTAAGACGGCTACTGGCAAAAAGTGTGCAGTATGTAACGGAACTGGTGTTCCGTGTGATGATATTGGTGCTATTTCTATTGATGACTCAGGCGTTATTCATCTGCAGATTGATACTGTAACTATGGGTATTAACGCCGAAGGTAAGCTGTTTGCTCGTCTGAAGTTGAAGGAAAATGGTGGTCTTGAACGAGATGCGGATGACGCTGTTTATGTAAAGGTTGATGATAGCACTATCAAGATTGATGAAAATGGTCAGTTGTATGCTGTGACAATTCAGCCGTATGCAGAAATATTCAATGAGGATGTCAATCCAGATGAGCCTATTACGCTGTTTACTGTTGATGATGGTGTCGAACAAGTGAAGCTGCATATTGCGGTTGATATCACGAGCACTAAGTATGATACCGCAACCGAGCTGACTCGTTTTGACTTGATTGTTGGTGGTACGAAAATGACGTATTGCTGGGATAAGACAGTTCCGTATACGATGATCAATTTTGATGCGATTGTAGACGTGCCGTCAAACAAGAAGATCGTGATGACATTGGATCCAGTAGTATATGGAGACAATTTCAACGATTCCAAGATGAAAGTTCTCGCCAACGTAATTTCGTGTTAAATTGAACTAATTTAACCCTTAGATGTAAAGTTTGGTTTATTATGGCTAACAAGAACATTAACGGGCCCAAGAAACGCCCGGCCAATCCGGCAGTCTTCGACGAAAAGGGTCGTCAGACCGTCGCCTCGATGAAGTACGACAAGATCGACAAGGACTATCTTACTCGCCTTCTACTTGAACACAAGAAAGATGTGGAAATGTACGGCAAGGGCTATCCGGTATCGGATGACCTCGCCACCGCTATCCAGGTCGTCATCAAGAAGACGGCTGGCATGATGTCGTGGCGCAAGTACACGGATACTTGGAAGGAGGAAATGTACGCTCGTGCCCAGTTCTGCGCACTGAAGTACTGCCATTCGTTCGATCCGAACAAGATGGCGGAGAATTCCAAGAACAAGGATCCTTACTACTACTTGGGACAGATCGTTTCTCGTGCGTTCATGCAGCAAGTTACAGACCTCAAGAAGAAGTCAAAGTACATCAAGTTCACCTCGCTTAACGAGAACATTCTCCATACGTGCGTCAACATCGACGAATATGCTGGTGTGATCGAACGTGAGGAGAAACGCCAGAAGGACGAGATCAACGCCCACTTGGCGATGGATCACGGCAACTTGTCCGAAGCCGTCGATGCACTCGAAAAGGTAGATCCGTACATGGACGACAAGGTCATCGAGCTTGCGAAGAAGCTTGTCGACGAGGAAGGCATCAGCGAGGAATCTGCATGCAAGGAAGCCAAGCGAATCTTGGCGGCACGCAAGCAGAAGGCTGCCGAAGCAAAGAAAGCTGTAGAAGAAAAGAAATAGGTTCTCGCCTATTACAAAGAAGGCCACCGGAAGCGGTGGTCTTTTTTATTTTTAACGTTTGTTTTTCTTTTTCTTGATTTCGATTGTCTTTCCTAGGATCTTGATGTCGAGTATGCCTCCGTATGAGAACGTGACTCGCAGTACTTCGCCACTGGTTATTTTCTCTACCTTCTTCACATCTTGTAGAGGGATAACCTGGCAGTCATAGTTCTTGTCCTTGCAGAGAACTACATTCATGTCGGAAGCGGTGGCGAACGCTGCACAGAGGATGATAGCGGCAAAAAGATTCTTAATCATAGGAAATTCCTTTTCTTGTAGTTTATTTCTGCAATAAAAATTATACATATTTGAAACAAACGGTGTACCATTGTGATAAACTATCTGCAAAGTCAAGGACGAAAACTATGGCTCAGAAGATTAACAGTGGAAACGTATTGGGTATGTACGGAACGAATTTTGATACCCATCCAGACTGGAGACACGACATTTACGTACAGACCCAGAGCCTCATCCCTGGTGTCATGGACATCAAGTCCGGCAAGGCGGAGGACTTCGTCAAGCGTGCTGAGGAGCAGATGTACTGGCATACCGAGGACAAACTGGCCGAATTGCAAGACAAGTTCCTTGAAGACGACATGGTGAACAATACTCCGGGCCGTGGACAGAAGAACTATCGCCGTATGGAGTACGATATCACCAAGAATCCTAACGGAAAGGGCGCTGAGGAAGACCGCAAGGCCGCCGAGGACAAGAAAGTCCTCACCAAGGACGAGGTTGTCGACTTGCTCAATAATGTCCGCTATTCCATTTGTTCTACCGCATCCGCTTGGGGCAACGAGCCGATCAAGCAGAAGGACTATCAGGACCAGATCAAGCTTAGGTAGGGGTTTTTCTTCCTTTTACCCTACCTTGGAGGTCGCCGTGAGGCGGCCTCCTTCTGTTTTTGGCACGCTTTTTGCTTATGTATTGGCAAAGGAAATAATTTAATAACTACAAAGGAGTTGTAAAATGAATATGAGATTTCCCGCTGTGTTTAACTTCTTAGGTGTCGATCCGTTCGACTTCGGTGAATCCAATGTTGCTAACGGTTTCTGCAATCTCGGAAACGAGATCCAGTCCATGATGAAGTCGTTGGAAGGCGGTACGGGCAAGTATCGTACGCCGAACATTCGTGCCGAACGTGACGAAAAGGCCGATACGTTCTATGTGGAACTGCCTGGTGTGAAAAAGGAAGACGTCAAGGTTACCGTCTCCGGCGAGTACACTTTGCTGCTTGAAGCCAAGCGCAAGGTCGGAAAGACCGAGACCCAGTTCCGCACCGAGTTGGCAAGCGAAAAGGATATCGGCAACGCCAAGTTGACGTACGCCGATGGCTTGCTTACCGTGACGGTCGAACCGAAACCTAATGCTGAACCGGAAGTGAAACAGCTTCAGATTCAGTAGTTGAACACTCAAAAAAGGAGGAAACATAAAAAATGCCGTCGACGGATGGCATTTTTCGTTTAGACGACCGCGCCGAGAAGTTTTCTTGGCGCTTTCTTATAAACCGTCTGATATGGGAAAGTTATACAATATATGTGCATTTCGTAATGGTCAGCTACTGCAGCTTGACGATCTTATCAATAGCGGGGTCGGCCCTACACCACCGGTACCACCAGGACCTACACCTCCTGTCCCACCTGGGCCAGAACCGTTCGACCCACGAATAGTGGACAAGAATGGCCGTGAGTATGCCACGGTGACTGTGGGCAACAAGATATTCACCGTGGAAAACTTCAAATATGTTCCAGCTGGCGTGACATGGGTTGCTGACGGGGGCCGCGACAAGCTCGAACGAGCGTTGCTGAACGGGAAAGATACCGGCATTTCCAAGAATACAGGAAAAGAAGGCGCGTTCTGGTATACGGCTGACAAGGTGAAGGATTATATACCCGACGGATGCCGGCTCCCCACGTACGACGATATCGTGGACATGATAGACGCCTTGAAAACGAGCAGCGAACTGAGAATTTCACGTTTTGATCTATACAATCCTGGCATCGAGTACACCAATGAAACGCCGTACCAGACTGCATACGAAGCCGCACTGGAGAGGGTGAACTCATGGAGCGACAAGAATAAGCTCGGTTTCGACGAGAATCATTTTGATACGACCAAGTTCGAAACTAACGGTTTCTACTGGCAAACCTCCCTATTGGGTGGTTCGCAATACGTTATTGACTCGTCCGGCACATTGCCCGTCATAACGTTCCGTGTCAACTGGCCGGATAGCGGACATGATGCGTTCTTCATGAACGATGACGTCACTAAAGGTGACATAACCGAGTTCTCTGTCCTATTGGTCAAAGATATGCCCGACTTGCAGATAGGCGTAACTACATGAAGAAAATTTGAACCGTTTCACACGACCGATTGTGCGTTGAGCCAGTTTCTGTAGTAGTTGAGGCTCTTGCGTGCCTTAGCGAATCCTTCTGTCCCGGCTGAACGGATCACGTCGCCGACGAGAGATTCGAGGAACACCTTCGGTTCGGTATCGCCACGCATCTGTTCCAGAGTCTCGATCGATTCGAACTTTGCGGTGTCGCTTTCGGTGAGGTTCGTGTCGACGTCATGGATCAAGCCGAACGCCTTGATAACGCCTTCCAGCTTCGCCTTGTTGATATCGGTCATCAACTGGCGTGTCTTGTAGATGAAGTACTTTTCTGATTCGTTTGCTTGACGCATTGTGGTCTCCTAGCTTTATGACCGTAGTTTATCATTTCCATCCAAGACCGAACTGATAAACTGATACCGTAAGAAGGGCATGACATGACACCGTACTACTACGTTAGAGAAATTGAGAAGATAATGATTGCGTTGATGGACGTATTCAACAATCTTCGTGTCAAAAAATACAAGGACATTTCACGCACGGAATCTGACCGTACGGTTGCCGTACCTATCGTTACCCATAGCAGCTTGAACTTTGCGAACTTGGTTGCGTCTACGCAGACTAGCCAAGAGCCCATGCCGGTGCCTATCATCGGTTTCCGGTTTACCGGGAACAATCATGACCAGGCGAACATGGTTCAGCCGTGCTACGCTCGTGAGATCTTGTCTACGACGCTGAACAGATTCATCAGAGATATCCAGCCGGTTCCGCAAGTGTTCAAGTTCGAGATGACGGTTCTGTCGAACGACCTTTCCGACTATTTCCAGCTCAAGGAAAACATCGAGGCGTACTTCAACATGTACCGTGCTGTCCGTATCAAGGAATTCGACTTCGCTCCGGAAATCGAACGACCGATTCCGTTTACGGTTACGTGGGCTGATTCTATCGAGGACGAGAAGAATTCTGACAGTAAGGAATATCAGTACTACAAGACGACCTACACGATCGAGGCTCACGGCGTGTATCACCGTAAGTACGAAATCCCGGCTATCATCAAGTATGCCCAGATGAATTTCAATATCAACAACGAACTTATTGATTCTCTCCAAGTGTTCGTGTATCCGGATGAAATCGCTAGACAGAAGAAGCATCTATGGGAAACCATCGAGCCTTCTATCCGTGAAGGTTGGTCTTTGTTGAAGACGTTCACACGCACTCTCGTGCGTAAGACTGACGAGGACGGCGACGAAGTCTGGAAGGACGAGACGATGAACTACTATGACCTAACCTACCATACCGATGACGATATCACTGGTAGGAACAAGGTCGGCAATATCGTGTCTGGCTACAATCCGATTCTTAAGGGTTACAAGCGTGACGCCAATGGAGAATTGATCAAGGACGAAGATGGCGATCCTATTCCTATCTATGACTGGGAAGATATCATCGTTGGCGATGTCAACCGTCCGCCAGAAGTTCCGTCGTTCGACTTGATTCACTTGAACTTCGATGAGGACACTTCGTTCGAGCACGATTATAGCGGATTGAACCGTGACTTCGTTGCCGTGAACGACAGTGCTCGTGAGTTTGTTCCAGACATGGCTCCGGGTAACGGAAGCTACGCTCCGGATGGCTATGCACCGAATACTGACTGGTCTCATATCCTCAACTGGTTCGGAGATAACAAGGAAGGTAAGGTAGAATCGTCCTACACGTTCAAGGCGACGCTGCAGTTCAAGAATCCGAATACGGATACTGTGTTCCAGTACTTGTTCAATCCGAACGACGTGACGCTTTCCGACGGAACTGTTATCCCAGCAGAGACCGTGTGGTTCGACTGGGGCATGCAAGACCAGCGTCTGTATTTCACCTATCACACGTCTACGCAGTATCATCGCTTTGTAAGTGCAAAGACTGCGTTTGACGACAAGACAATTTATTCAATCTACTTCGTGCTGTATAACGAAGGACAGAACGGCGCATTCGGTGTCCGCACCAATTTTTCCGACACGATGATTGCGCTGGAGACAAAGGAAGTCTAATGCTGGATTTTGACGCATTGCTGAAAAAGAAAGTCGCTGATTGCAAGGCATCCGAGAACCAGCAGCTTCCGGGTATGCCGAGGGCGAATATTTCAGTTCCCAAACTGGATCGTCTCAAGCAGTTTTTCGAAGACCGTGAGTACGACGATACTCCGGTAAAGGTTGAAGGCGTTCCTACGATGTCGAAGGCGATGGAAATGATTCGTGCCGAACAGAGCGACGAATACATGCACCGTGACGACAATCTTAAGACGTTCAATATTATAAACGAAACTAACAACAAGCATCCGTACGATGCTTATTTCCAAAGGAAACGAGAAGATGAGCAATCTAATAGCTAGGCTGAAGGTTACTTCCGCCGTACAACAGAAGCCGACAGTCGTCAAGGCCAAGGTTCCCGCATCCATCAAGATCCCCGGCGCTACCGTCGCTAAGGTGGCACCTATTGTTGAACAAGTTGGCGGCAAGGCCGTTGCTACCAAGAGTGGTCGTGAAGACGCACTGATCCTTGCTGGCATCCGTAACAAGATTGCCGAGACAAAGCCGAAGGTTGATATTGGCATCAACGAAGATATCATCGCGAAGTATCGTGACGAATATCAGCAGTTCCTCAAGGAACTCGAATCTATGGACTTCTCCTCCATGATCTTCGGACAGACCACCGCCCAAGCGACGGTAACTACCGAAGGCACGGCCCCGGTGGCTAAAGAGGAAGTTCCTCTTGCCAACGGGATTTCCGTGGGTGAGGAAGCTGGTGAATCCATCGTGATTCCGACCACTCCGAAGAAGACTCGCAAGAAGAAGGCTGTGACCGAGGAAGTCCAGACCGATCCTACCGAGAAACCGGCGGAAGAGTAAACCATTATTTACTTTGAATGTAAATAAAAGTCGACTTGTAGCCCAAGTCGACCTTTTCTCGTTGCGATAAGCTATATTAAGAGAAGGGGGCACTATGGACTTGCGAGAACGTAACTTATTGCAAATCGAAGAGATCGAAAAACATAAGTGGATCGAGTCCGAAAAGGCTGGCCACGACTTGGGCGAAGCTGCCCGAATTGACTGGATTGTCAAGTATGCTGCCAAATGGAGCGAAGAACATCCGGTAGAAACCGATAAACTGCCTACAGATGAAAGTTTGAAGGCAGATAATGGCGTTTCAACAACTATTCCTTGAATCTATTGCTGATGTATGTGGATCGAAGGCTGGGCTGGTAGCTGCAGCTTTTACACCTCGTATGGAAGCCGAAGACGGTCTCGGAGGCGGTTACGATACTCTGAAGGATCTTGCCGTGTGGCTTCTGGTCGAAAGCAATGTGCTTAATCAGTTGCACTGGAATACTGATACTAATCATAAGCATGAACTCCTCAACGAGGCTTACGAGCTGTGCCGTGATACCGGCGACAAGCTGGCCGAGACCTATATCGCACTGACTGGAAAGCCGTGTGACAAGGAATTCCCAAATGTCAGTTCTGGTTCTGGCTTGAAGGACAAGGATACCCTTGCTTTGCTTAAGAAGATCAATCGTCACATGAATCAAGCGTGTTCCAAGAATCCGAAGTTCCCGGAAGGCGTCAAGAACGCTTTCGCCGATTTCGACGAGGCGATGACGACTATTATCTACAAGTACAGCCAGTTTACGGCATAAGGATTTGCTATGGAACTTATTACCACAGATGACATGGTCGAATACGTCAAGAGCCGCATGGGTTACCCCGTGACGGAAATTGAGATGGTCGTGGAAGAACGAGGCGGCCTTGGCCATATCCATCTGGCCATCAATGATACGCTGAGATGGTTCTACCGTATCAATATGGACGAGGCGTCTTACAAGGATATCTTGAAGATTCCTCTGCGTGCTGGTATCATCCAGTACCGTGTTCCGGACAACATCATGGAAGTTATCGACGTGCAGCCTTCCTACGGTAACACGTTCTCTCCGATGATGGCATGGGACGTCGGCCCCGGTGAATCGCTCATGGGTGTCGGTGGCGCTGGTCTTGGTGGTCTCGGTCAGTTCGACTTGGTGACTTACGCCGGAGCTATCCGTTACTTGAACGACGTGAAGAAAATTGTCGGTACGCAGTATAATATCAAGCTGCATCCGGTAGACCATATACTCAGGGTCTATCCTACTCCTAAGTCAGACCGTATTGCGCTGGCAACGGTCTACGTCAAGGCGAAGAAGTACGAAGTGTTCGCCAACCCGTTGTTCTGTGACATGGTAGTCGCTCGTGCAGAAATGCAGCTAGGAAAGATCCTCAAGAAGGACGATATCACGCTTCCGGGTGGAGCAAAGGTAAACGGTCAAGCTATCTATACCGATGCGAAGACCGAATGGGATGCATTGTTCAAGTTGCTGCAAGAACAGTCCGCACAGCCGTTCATGATGACCGATTTGATGTCGTAGTTGCCAAGAATCTTACGATTTGCTATATTAATCCCGTCTATCAAGGCGGGATTTTTATGTTATCACATTTTGTCAAGTTTCTCATGAAGGCTCAATATGCCGTCTACGTGGGCATCGCAGTAGTGATTGTCCGTAACATCATCAAGAAAGTTCGTACCGACATGGATAGGGTTAACTAATGTTCGATAAGATTGTAAACAACTTTGGGTTAATAACAGACGCCGATGCGCAGCGTCTCGGCATCAACGGCAACGCGGGTTTCTTCGGCAAGAAGAGGAAAACTGACGACGATTCCCTTGATACCTTCAAGGAACTGACAAATACGATCGATGACATCATCGAGGCGATTCCGAATATCACGATTCCGTCTACAATCGTAGGAAAGAGCCGCTACGAAGGCTTGAAGGAAATTGTCAGCTTGTACAAGAAGCAGAATATGTCGAAGGTATTCTTGCTGTCTTGTACGATGGTCAACTTGATCGCTCGCCACAGCGGTGCCCAGGAAGTTTCCAAGATCGCTGGCTTCATGCAGAACTGCCTCGCCTTGTATTCTATCGGCGATAATCTCTGCTCACACATTTCGTTTAACTGGGACTACGTCGACACGATGTACATCATCGTGAACAACGAGCTTGAAGGCGGCGCGCCGCTGTCCATGCAGCAGTACCGTGACATTAACACCAAGTATTCCAAACAG
>Ga0247610_10003015_pt1 | contig 18882 bp, 17 predicted proteins | sample 174DNAGHGhighgp2_FD_193483 | JGI IMG/M metagenome (GOLD analysis project Ga0247610, IMG submission 193483) | Sheep rumen microbial communities from Palmerston North, Manawatu-Wanganui, New Zealand - 1742 DNA GHGhigh gp2 | ecosystem: Host-associated > Mammals > Digestive system > Stomach > Rumen...
TTAAGTCTTGTGTTAATTTTCTTTTTGCCATAGCCTTATGATATATCTTAACAAATGTAATGATTCTCTACTAACAAACAAATATTGATATGTTAATTATCAATAAACTTTGTTTTTTCAATCGTCGATTTACTTAACTTATCTTCTGCATAAGTCTTTGTAATATTCAACTTTTTAGATTTTATCTTAGCTACATCAAACATATCATCAATCATGATTGACTCAACAATGGAACGCAACCCTCTGGCACCCAATTTATACTCCAATGCTTTGTCAACAATAAGTTCGTAAACCTCATCATCAAAAGTCAATTTTACGCCGTCCATTTCGAACAACTTAATATATTGTTTGATAATAGAATTTTTAGGTTCTGTCAAAATATTTCTTAATGTTGCACGATCCAACGGATTAAGATACATCAAGACAGGTAAGCGACCTATAATCTCAGGAATCAAACCAAATGACTTCAAGTCTTGAGGAATGATATACTGAAGAAGGTTATTTTTATCGATTACACCAGTTTTTTGTTTAGCACCATAACCAACAATTGAGGTATTCAAACGGGCTGCGATTTTCCGTTCGATGCCATCAAACGCTCCACCACAAATAAACAAAATATTCTTGGTGTTAACAGCTATCATTTTTTGTTCGGGATGTTTACGACCTCCTTGTGGGGGAACATTTACAATCGAACCTTCCAATAATTTCAACAATCCTTGTTGCACACCTTCACCACTCACGTCACGCGTAATAGATGGATTATCACCTTTACGTGCAATTTTATCGATTTCATCGATAAAAACTATACCCCTTTCTGCTTCAGCCACATTATAATCTGAAGCTTGAAGCAAACGAGTAATAATACTTTCGATATCTTCGCCCACATAACCAGCTTCTGTAAGTACAGTTGCATCAACAATAGCGAAAGGCACTTTCAAACGACGAGCAATGGTTTTAGCCAAAAGCGTTTTCCCTGTACCAGTAGCACCGACTAAAATCACATTTGACTTTTCGATTTCTACTTCATCATCATCAATATTCTGCATCAAACGTTTGTAATGGTTATACACCGCTACAGAAAGGTAACGCTTTGCCTCATCCTGTCCAATCACATATTGATCGAGAAATGCTTTGATTTCTGTAGGTTTAGGCAATTCATCTTTAGAAACTTCAAACGCATTTTTACTTGCGTGTTTCTGAGTTTCTTTCAAAATAATGTTAGCTTTCTCTATACATTCATCGCAGATAAAACCATCCATACCTGAAAGCAACAAACGAGCCTCACTGCCATTCTTACCACAAAAACTACAATATTCGTTATTTTTTTTTGCCATATACTATTTGCTCTTCATAAGAATTTCATCAATCATACCATACGCTTTCGCCTCATCAGCCGTCATCCAATAGTCACGATCAGAATCACGTTCAACCTGATCAAATGGTTTTCCAGAATGATTAGATATAATAGTATAAAGTTCTTTTTTAAGTTTTAAAATCTCACGTGCCGTAATCTCGATATCAGAAGCCTGACCTTGAGCGCCACCCATTGGTTGGTGAATCATAACACGAGAATGTTGTAACGCCGAGCGTTTTCCTTTTTGACCAGCCACCAAAAGTACCGCAGCCATAGAAGCTGCCATACCAGTACAAATAGTTGCTACATCACTTGAGATATATTGCATCGTATCATAAATTCCCAATCCAGCATAAACTGAGCCTCCAGGAGAATTCAAATAAATGGAAATATCCTTACCAGATTCAGCTGAATCCAAATAAAGTAATTGAGCTTGAATAACATTAGCGGTATAATCATCGATTTGAGTTCCCAAAAAGATAATTCTATCCATCATTAAACGTGAGAATACATCCATTTGAGCCACATTCAACTGACGCTCTTCTATAATAGTTGGAGAAATATAGCTACTAGTTACATCCATATACTTTTCAAGATGCATTGGATTCATGTGTAAATGTTTTGTTGCGTAAATTTTAAAATCGTTTTGCATAGCAATTATTTTTATTATGAATATTCTTATTTCAAACAAAATTATAAATAAAAATCGTTATCGTACAAATAATTTTAGTAAAAAGTGAGCGTATTTCAAAACACCAATAAGATAAACTAAATTTTAGAGTTATGTTCTTAATAAAAAAACGAATGGGTGAGTAAAAAACCCACCCATTTACCTATTGATAATTAAAAAAATTATTCTGCTGGATCTGCTACAGGAACATCGTTTTCTGCTTGATTTTTATTAAACAATTTTTGGAAATCTTCGTAAGTAATTCGTTTATAATTATAAACTACACCTACAGTAGTACTCATCTGTTTTCCTGTAAACATGTTCAAAATGCTTAAAGCTGTGTTTACTTTTTCATTATCATATTTTGCTACTTCTTGAGTAAGAGTCAAAACATTAGCATCACTTGAAAGGGTATAAGAGAACACGTCACTTCCGCCATTTTTATTATTGAATGTAATTTGGTTTCCTTCTATTACATAGTCGCCTGCCTGACAATAATCGGTAATTTTTTGTTTTGCTTGACTATCCTCTTCAGCTTTTGTGCCTGATACCATCTCTGTGATAGCACTTTCATTAGGAGAAATACGAGCATATTTTCCTTTAGAAGCACCAACCAATCCTATACTAAATACACGCAAATATTCAGAATTAGCTCCTATTTGTTCTGATAAATCAAAGCCACCTGCATTACCACTAATACTTGTACATTGCCAATAACCCGTTACAACCACATTTTCATCAAGTGTTCCATCTTCTTTACATGAAGTAAAGGCCGTTGCTAAACAACAAACTGCCAATAAAAAAGCACCAATTTTTTTCATAATATTATCATTTTAAAACTATTTAACATTTCTCCTCCCAAATATAAATAAATGTTTCATATTTCCAAAATAAATAAAAAAACTATCATAAGTTTCATTTATAGATAATAGATTTATATTTTTGTACAAATAATTTAAGAAAATGAAAAAGATATTATTCAGTTTGACAATAATTTTTGTTTTTTTTGCTTGTGAAAAAACAGAAGAAAATGACGATCAAAACGGTAAAAAAGCATTCGATATTTCTGGTCAATGGTTAGCCAACTACAACAATGAATCCATCTTATGGGATATCGATTACACCCTTCCAGGTCACCTAATAGAAGCACGCCAGGATTTTGAATATGCTAAGGGAAACAACTTAGACACAACAACCTTTTTCTACGAAGACTTATTTGATTCCTATGCTATCACCATCAATCGTGATAGCAGTTCTATCTATTACAATGACCACGATTTTACTTCTATTTTCAAAATTCAAAACGATTCTACGCTCATATTTCCAGAAGAATATGACACTACAGAATTCAAACGAGTAACAGGAAAAATATTACTAAATTCTTATAAAGAAAAATAATTATTTATTCAACCATTCCATATCGCGTTCATAGTCTTTTTGACGTTGATGCGACAAATCGTCATTGATAAGTTTTTCGAGATAGAAGTCAAAATTTTCATCTGGGGTAGGTGCCTGAGAAAGAATTACGGCACCTTCTCCGTCAGCTAAAACATAAGATGGAATAAAACGCAAATTAAAGAAATCGATCATGCGATGGTTATTATTCCAATTAACGCAAAGGTTTTTCAACTGATAACGTTCGACATAAGCATTCATTTCATCAACCGATTCATAAACGAACACATTTACAACTTGTAAATAATCCTTATAAGTTTCTGCCATTTTTTCGAGAAATATCAAATCTTGCTTACATTGTTCAATATTTTCGTTACAGAAATTTATATACACATACCTCGCTTTAAACGTTGTTTTCAAATCTACAATTTCATTAGTTGAAAGAGCTACGGGAGTATTTTCGATCAAAGAACCATTTTTAGCCCAATGCATTTTTCTTATGACAGAAAAATAAATCTTCCTATTTTCTGGATCTTTAATTAATTCTATCATTCGACCGAAAGTTTCAAACACAACATCCTTATTATACTGATCAGAAAAATAAGCATCATACAATCCTCTAATAACTACCAATTCCTGTAATTTTCGATTAGTAATTCCGTAACGTCTTTCTAAGATTACAAACAACACATTTATCTCTTGATTATTAATAGCCTTAGAAAAATACAATTGTTCTTGAGTTCCTTTATAATCACTAAAAAAACCTACAAACAAGGCATTAAACACTTCCCAAAAAGCGCGATTCCCGTAATCCAAATCAATATTCTTAATAAATTGATCAATGAGATAATCTTTAGAATTATCAGGAGAAAATCGTTTTAACAACAAATATTGACTATCGTAATACTGTTGAAGAAATCGGTTAGAAGTTTTGTATTCAGAATTCACCAAAGAAATTGTTTTTTCAATAGAATCCTTATTTGTTTGCATCATATGATGAGTAAAACAGCGATCAATGACCACATCAAACGATAAAATAGCGGTATTGATGTTATCCATATCTGGATTAACTTGTTGCAAAAGTAATTGCGTTGGAGCGAAATAAGGGTCGAGATTCTGAATTAAGGTTTTATCTTTTCGAGGAGGCAAAGCAATAGTATATTTCTTATTGGGTTCGAGAAAAATATTTCCCACATAATTTCCGAGAGGGATAAATGAAGAAATAGGAGTCGACAACTTTACAACGAATTCAAATCGGCCAAGAGAATCCACCTTTGCAGTAGCAAGATTTTTTTCAGTAAAAGCGATTTGATCGGTAAAAGCTTGTAATTTCAAGACTTGACCTGCATAATCTTTTGCTTCTCCACAGATAATAGTTGCTGCAAAAGTTGGTAAAGCCAACACAAGTATCGCGCAAAAAGTCCAAAACTTCTTCATACCAATATTTTAAAAAATACTAAAAATACAACATACCAACCTTATTATCATTTTCAAGAGGAATTACCTTATCAAAACGTAAATCAGGAGAAAGGATAATATTTTTGGAAACAAAATCTAATGTTTGAGAAATAGACAATGTTCGTGCCAATCCAAACGTTAAGTAACGAAATATAAAGTTTTTAATTTCAAGAGTTATGGTTTGGGCAATGGGGAGTTGATATTGAATCGCATACTCTTTATCATCTTGAATTATTACTACCGAACGTAACAAATAATCAGTTTTTTCATAAATATAATAAACCATTCCTAAACCAAAAGTTACCAAAGTTAAAGTAAGTCCAAATACATTTATACGCAACAATTCTTTTTTATTTCCTACAAATTTAATCTTAAGATTTCCGAAATTCATTTCATTGAATATCATAGAAATACGAGTAAACATCAATCGATTAAAGAACAACAATGTCAAAAACAAAAAAGACATTATTAAAATTCCGAATAAGATTAAAAAAGGAATTGTCAAATAACGTTCTAACATCATGTAAACAAAAAATCTAATAAAAAAGAGCCATATTAGACATGATACCATAAAAAAACCATAATCCCTGACTAAAGGCTTAATATAATGATTTTTTGTCGTATTGACCGATAGATTTATCCCTTTCCAAGAGATATTTTTAGTCCAAAATTGCCACTGGTTATATTGAACAGAGTAATGTAAAATAGGGGCAACAATAAACAAAACAGCTAAAAAAGCTATAACAGATAAAATTTTTACTACAAAATTAGGGGTAAATGCTAAAAAACCTAATCCCACTAATGCTCCCAAAACGACTAGAAAGAGCAGATAAGTTTTCCAAAAACCTTTGAATAAAACAGAAGAATTCGTTTTAATTTGAAATGATTCGTTTTGAAACTGAGTTTTTTCGAGAACATAAGTTAATCTTCCCAATTTTGTTTGAGGAGAATAAAATCCCAGTGTTACAATTTTTAAGATAGCATTCCAAATATCTTTTTTAAAAAAATCTTTAGCATTCCCCAAAAAAGAGAAACGATTTTCATTAACTCTATTATATAAAATTTCTTTACCCATAAATATATCCTCCTAATTATACAAAACCTTTACTTTTTTTAAGTGCTTCATACGCTTTATTTACCACTCTAAATTTTTCTTCACCTGCCCGTTTAATATCTTCACCCATTCCTACCAATTTATCGGGATGATACTTCATAGCCATACGGCGATAAGCTTTTTTGATTTCTGCCTCACTAGCATCTTTAGAGATTTCAAGAACTTCGTAAGCCCAATCATCATTTGAAAAAGAGTAGGTAGTATAACTTGAGCGATTATTATAAGTGTTATCATACTGATAATACGTATAATAATAAATTGATTTTAGAGAATTGAAATCCGCCTGAGAAATCAGCAAGAAACTAGCAACTTGAGTTAAGAAATTAAACGATTGAGTATTTATTTTTTCATCATCAACCTTTGCTATTTTAAATAAAAGATGCATCAATTCCAACTTCGACGAATAAGACATTCGGCGTCCCATTTCAACTGTAACTGACTGATAATCATAATTATGATTTAAAATTTCTTTCAAAAGTTGAAGCATTTTTAAAGCTTCTTCTTCAGTAAAATGCTGCACAAGAAATACTTTTACTTCACCCAATTCTGCCTTAGTAACTCTTCCATCCAACTTCATTTGAGCGGCTACCAAGATTAAAAAACTCACTTTGAAATCACCACTTGAGAAACGCTGTTTACTAGAGTTTTGATTCTTATTTCCATTTAAATCTACCTTTTCATCTTCATTAAGAAATTTTGAAATAATAGATATAAGAATTGGGGCTCCGAACCATATTAATAAAGAGATCAATCCCGACATTTTAACATTTTTTTTAAAATAAAACGAAAAAATACTATTTTTGTTGCAAATAAATATAAAAAATATGGTTCTTAACTACATTTGGGTTGGTTTTTTCATAATTGCATTCATTTGTGCATTATGTCAGGCCATTTTTTTTGGAGAATTTAGTTATTTTGAAAGTATTATTAAGAGTACTTTTGACATGTCAGAATTTGCAGTGATGAACATTGCCCTTCCGCTCACTGGAGTTATGACGCTTTGGTTAGGCATAATGAACATTGGAGAAAAAGCAGGAGCTATCAATGGTTTATCAAGAATTATTGGGCCATTTTTTTCACGACTTTTTCCAGAGGTACCTAAGAATCATCCTGTTCACGGACAATTACTAATGAATTTTTCTGCCAACATGCTTGGTCTTGACAATGCAGCCACACCGCTTGGATTAAAAGCCATGCAAAGTTTGCAGGACTTAAATCCCAAAAAAGATACGGCATCCAATGCACAAATCATGTTTTTGGCACTTAACACATCAGGATTAACCATTGTTCCAGTTTCTATTTTAGCTCAAAGAGGAATTTTAGGAGCAGAAAATCCTACCGACATATTTATTCCGTTACTTATTGCTACTGCTATATCGACCATTTTTGCCATACTTTTTGTAGGTATCAAACAACGCATAAAACTTTACGATCCCGTCATAATTTGTTGGATATTAGGGATTTGCATCATAATTGGTGGATTAGTCAGTTACATGTCGACACTAAGTCCAGAACAAATGGGTCGTTTTTCAGGGATACTAAGTAATGGACTTTTATTACTCATCATTGTAGCATTTATGTTGGCTGCCATGATAAAAAAGATCAATGTGTTTGAAGCATTTATAGACGGAGCAAAATCAGGATTTGAAACTTCCATAAAAATCATTCCATATATGGTTGGGATGCTTGTAGGGATTGCGGTATTTCGTGCTTCAGGGGCGATGGATTTTCTCATCCTTGGAATAGAAAAACTTGTTTCAATATTTACCGATAAAATCGAATTTATTGGAGCATTACCAACAGCCTTTATGAAACCATTAAGTGGAAGTGGAGCTAAAGCGATGATGGTAGAAGCCATGAAGACATATGGAGTTGATTCATTTGTTGGTCGTTTATCATGTTTGTTTCAAGGAGCAGCAGACACGACATTCTATATCATTGCATTATATTTTGGTTCGGTAGGAATTAAGAAAACGCGCTATGCTGTTTGGGCTGGATTATTTGCTGATTTAATGGGAGTAATTGCCGCCATCATATTAGCATATATTTTCTTTCAATAAAGAATCGATAAAAAGGACGAATCTAAAAGATTAAATACATTTTAATATCTACAAAAATGAACAAAACGATTAAAATTATTGTTGCTATAATGGTATCAACGGTTCTTATGACATCGTGTACTAAAAATGTATTAAAGCGTCATTTTTCCACAAAAACTTTTGAAGACGACCTTCGTGAATTAGCAGAAGAAGGGATTTCAGATGAGCAAATCAACGATCTTTCCATATACATTTTTCTTGCAGCCATGGCTAATGATTCTACCATTATGAATAAAACCTATGAGCAACTTATCAAAGAATCGGCTGACCTTGTAGAAGAAAGTTTAAACTAATTTTTGTTAAGTTATTAAAAATCAGCAATGATTTCGTAATTTTCTGAATTGAAAATCGGCAACTCTAAACACTTTTTTATAATTTTGTGGAAAATTTTAAAAAATATGTCCGTTTCTTATTTTTCAGAAGATATTAAAATGCCCAAAATTCAGCGTAGAGTTATATCTCTATGGGTAAAAGAAGTTGCCAAAACATATCACAAAAAAGTTGGTGATATCAATTACATCTTTTGTTCGGACGAACATATTTTAAAAATCAATAAACAATTCCTACAACACGATTATTATACAGACATTATCACCTTTGATTATTGTGAAAACGACACCATTTCAGGTGATTTATTTATAAGTCTGGACACTATAAAAACCAATGCGGAGAAATTTTCTACCGAATACGAACAAGAACTGCACAGAGTGATTATCCATGGGATATTGCATTTATGCGGTATCAATGACAAAGGGATAGGAGAGCGAGAGATTATGGAAGCGGAGGAGAATAAAGCATTAAGTATTTTAGCAAATTTACAAACCAAATAAAACAATGAATTTTTCATACGACGTAATCGTAATAGGAGCAGGTCATGCAGGATGTGAAGCTGCGAGTGCTTCGGCCAATTTAGGTAGTAAAACCCTTCTTATTACAATGGATATGCACAAAATAGCGCAAATGAGTTGTAATCCAGCCATTGGGGGTATTGCAAAAGGGCAAATTGTAAGAGAAATTGATGCTCTTGGAGGCAATTGTGGTATTATTACCGATAAAACTGCCATCCAGTTTCGTATGTTAAATCGTTCAAAAGGTCCTGCTATGTGGAGTCCACGTTCTCAAAGTGACCGTCAAAAATTCAGTAACTTATGGCGAGAAACCCTTGAGAATACCGAAAATCTTTATATGTTTCAAGATACTGTAAGAGAACTTATAATTGAAAACGATGAGATAAAAGGTGTAAAAGTAGGGGTAGGTCTTGAATTTTATGCCAAATGTGTAATAATTACTGCAGGTACATTTTTAAACGGGCTTATTCACATAGGGAAAACGCAGATTATTGGAGGTCGTATTTCAGAACCTTCAGCCAAAGGAATTACCGAGCAACTACGATCACTTGGTATAAAAACCGACCGAATGAAAACAGGTACTCCTGTAAGAATTGACGGTCGAACCGTTCATTTTGATAGAATGACCCAAGATATGGGTGACCATGATTTTCATAAATTTTCATTTTTAGATTTCCAACCTAGACAATTAAAACAATTACCATGTTGGACTACATTCACCAATGAAACCACTCATGAAATTCTTCGTCAAGGATTACCTGACTCACCACTTTTCAACGGTCAAATCAAGAGTATTGGTCCGCGTTACTGTCCTAGTATAGAAACAAAAATTGTAACATTTGCCGACAAAACTCAGCATCAATTATTTCTTGAGCCAGAAGGAGAAACCACACAAGAATTCTATTTGAATGGATTTTCGTCATCACTTCCGATCGACATTCAATTGGCCGCTTTAAAAACTATTCCTGGTTTAGAAGATGCACAAATTTATCGTCCGGGATACGCTATTGAATACGATTTTTTTGATCCGACACAATTAAAACATACGCTCGAATCGAAGAAAATCAAAAATTTATTCTTTGCCGGTCAAGTAAACGGAACTACCGGATACGAAGAAGCTGCTGGACAAGGAATGATAGCAGGTATCAACGCACATATCAATTGTCATGGTGGCAAAGAATTTGTATTGGGTAGAGACGAAGCATACATTGGAGTATTAATAGACGACTTAGTAACCAAAGGTGTAGATGAGCCATATCGTATGTTTACCTCAAGAGCCGAACATAGAATCCTGCTTCGTCAAGATAATGCTGATGCACGCTTAACAGAAAAAGGGTATGAACTTGGTATAGTTAAAAAAGAACGTTACGATTTATTTAAAACAAAACAAAAAGAAATTAATCGATTAGTTAAATATCTTGATAAAACATTAGCTAAACCAGAAAAGACGAATTCGATACTTGAATCATTTGGAACTTCACCAATGAAATTTAGTACTAAGTTATCCGATCTCTTACTTCGTCCACAATTAGACATTGAATCCATTAAAAAAATCGATCCAAGATTCGAGGCCGAGATTGAAAAAATCAACGGTCAAAAGGACGAAATTGTAGAAGCAACAGAAATTCTAATTAAATACAGTGGATACATTGATCGTGAAAAAATGATAGCCGAAAAACTTCACCGTTTGGAAGATATCAAAATCAAAGGTAAAATTGATTACAACAGCGTCAGTTCCATTTCGACCGAAGCTCGCCAAAAACTTATCAGAATTAACCCTGAAACCATCGGACAAGCCAGTCGTATTCCAGGAATTTCACCAAATGATATCAATATTTTATTAGTCCTTTTAGGAAGATAACTTTTAAAATATATAGTATAAAATAAATTGTTCCACGTGGAACAGTTACTCAAATAAAACCTTTTCGTTCCACGTGGAACAATTTTAAATGACTACTAAATCCGACCATATTGCTCAAATAGTTGCCAATCTTCCAGAGAGTCCCGGCGTATATCAATACCTCGACAAAACTGGGACAATTATCTATGTGGGGAAAGCAAAAAATCTCAAGCGTAGAGTAAGTTCTTACTTTAATAAAAATCAAGACAGAATCAAAACGCGTATCTTAGTTAGCAAAATCGTTGACTTAAAATACATAGTTGTAAATAGTGAAGAAGAAGCTCTTTTGTTGGAAAACAATCTTATAAAAAAGCACCAACCTCGCTACAATATTCTTCTTAAAGATGGAAAAACATATCCATCAGTTTGCATTAAACGTGAACCATTTCCAAGAGTTTTTGTTACACGAAACATTATCAAAGATGGCTCTGAATATTTCGGACCTTTCAGCAATGTGAATTTTACCAATTACTTAGTAGAATATTTTCATGAAATTTTCCAACTTCGTACTTGTAAACTTGATTTAAGTGATAGTAATATTGATAAAAAATATCATAAAGTTTGCTTAGAGTATCATATAAAAAAATGTGCAGGTTGTTGTCAAGGTTTAGAAAGTAAAGAATCATACAATCAAAAAATCAATCAAATCAGAGAAATTCTTAAAGGAAATATTCACATAGTTGTAGATGATTTAAAATCAAAAATGCAAGAACTTGCTTCTGAACTAAAATTTGAAGAAGCACAAGTTATTAAAGAAAATTACGACAAGCTACTTAATTTTCAATCTAAATGGACTGTCGTTAATCCCAAAATTAGCAACGTAGATGTATTCAGTATAATTGAAGACGAAGAAGATGCTTTTGTAAATTTCTTAACTATTAGAAATGGTGCCATTGTTCAAGCTTATACCATTGAATACAAAAAACGTATAGATGAGAGTAAAGAAGAAATTCTTTCACTTGCTATTATCGAATTAAGAGAGCGCTTCAAAAGTTATTCGAAAGAAATTCTCGTACCATTTGAAATGGAAATGGAACTAGAAAATGTAGAATTTATAGTACCCAAAATAGGAGATAAAAAACGTCTTTTAGACCTTTCCGAAAAGAATGCCAAACAATACAAACTTGACAAACTTAAAAGAGAAGAAAAACTCAATCCAGAACAAAGAACAGTTAAGTTATTAACCACTATTCAACAAGCCCTTCAACTCAAAGAACTACCAATGACCATTGAATGCTTTGATAACTCAAACATTTCTGGAACAAGTGCCGTTGCTTCTTGTATTGTATTTAAAAAAGGAAAACCAAGTAAAAAAGACTATCGACATTTTAATATTAAAACTGTAGAAGGTCCTGATGATTATGCTTCAATGCAAGAAGTAGTTTTTAGAAGATATAGTCGACTTATAGAAGAAGAAAAAGAACTTCCAAACCTCATAATCACCGATGGTGGAAAAGGGCAAATGGAATCAGTAAGAGAAATCATAGAAGACCAACTTCATTTAAATATTCCTATTGCAGGTTTGGCTAAAGATGACAAACATAGAACAAAAGAATTGTTATTTGGTTTTCCTCCCAAAGTCGTAGAATTAAAAGTAAACGACGAACTTTTCAAACTATTAGCCAATATACAAGATGAAGCCCATCGTTTTGCTATTACTTTCCATAGAAATAAACGAAGCAAAAATCAAATTAAATCTGAACTAGACGAAATCAAAGGCATTGGTCAACAAACTAAAGAACTTCTTTTAAAACATTTTAAAAGCGTTAAACGAATAAAAAATGCTAACTTTGAAGAAATTAAAGAAGTAGTAGGAAATAAAAAAGCTGAAATTATCACTAATTTTTTCAAACAATGAAGGTTGTAATTCAACGTGTAAAACATGCATCAGTTAACATTGATGGAAAATTAAAATCAAAAATTGAACAAGGCTTACTTGTATTAGTTGGAATAGAAGATAGCGATAATGAAAAAGACATCAACTATCTGGTAAGAAAAACTTGTAATCTTCGTATTTTTGATGATGAGAAAGGGGTTATGAACCTTTCAGTAAAAGATATTAACGGAGATATCTTAGTTGTAAGTCAATTTACACTAATGGCAGACACTCGAAAAGGAAATCGTCCATCCTATATTCGTGCATCAGGACACGACATTGCTGTTCCTCTCTACGAAAAATTTATCAAAGCTGTTGAAATAGAATTAGGCAAAGAAGTTCCAACAGGAACATTTGGTGCCGATATGAAAGTGGAACTCCTAAATGACGGACCAGTAACTATAATTATAGATTCAAAAGAAGCAAACCTATGACAATAGAAGAAGCACAAAAAACCGTAGATCACTGGATTAAAACTTACGGTGTTAGATATTTCTCCGAATTAACCAATATGGCTATTCTTACTGAGGAAGTAGGAGAAGTTGCTCGAATCATTGCTCGTACATATGGAGAACAATCATTCAAAAAAAGCGATAAAGAAAAAGAACTGAGTGATGAATTAGCCGACGTTCTTTGGGTACTTATCTGTATAGCTAACCAAACTGGAGTTAATTTAACCGAAGCATTTAATAAAAATATTGAGAAAAAAACCAACCGAGATAAAACCCGTCATATAAACAACGAAAAACTAAAATAAAATGAAAGATTTTGAAAAGTTATTCCAAGAATATTCGGTAGAAACTGATGAAACAATTATCAACGATGAAATTGAAAAAATTCTTACTCAAACACCATTAAATCATAATGTCAATACCATTCTTTATGGGTGCTTAGATTATACTTCACTAAATTGCACCGATAATGAAGACCATATAAACAAAATGGTAGAACATATCAACAATAATATTAAAACTGACGTTGCTGCCATTTGTGTATATCCATATTTTGTTAATACAGTAAAGACTAATTTAAGAAAAAATGGTGTAAATATTGCCGCCGTATCGGGAGGATTTCCATCATCACAAACATTTCAAGAAATCAAAATAGCCGAAACAAATTTGTGCCTATTAGAAGGTGCTACTGAAATAGATGCAGTACTTCCTGTAGGTTTGTTTTTAGATAAACAATATGAATATATTTCGGACGAAATTCATGAATTAAAAGAACTCTGTGGTGATAGAAAATTAAAATACATCTTAGAAACAGGTATTTTAAATAATCCAAACGAAATAAAAAATGCTTCTATTTTAGCCTTAGAATTTGGTGCTGATTTTATCAAAACATCCACAGGAAAAGATAAAAAAGGTGCCGATAAAAAGAGTGTATTTATCATGTGTCAAGTCATCAAACTATTCAATGAAAAATACAACAAACGCGTTGGTGTAAAAGTTGCAGGTGGAGTTAATTCTATTGAAGAAGCCAAAGAATATGCCAAAATTGTTAGTGCTATTTTAGGGGAAGACTATTTAAACAAAAGAACTTTCAGAATTGGCACTAGTCGCTTAGAAAAACAACTATTTGAACTCATTTAAAAATATTATTTATTTCTATCAATAATATAATGGGCGATAGAAATAAGTGAGTCTTTATAAAACGAATCGGGAAATATAGACAAATTTTGAATAGCAGAATCGATGTAATTCGCCATCATTGATTCTGCATATTTTATACCTCCATTTTGTTTTGCGTAACTTATAAAAAAATCGATATCTTCAGATGTTAAACTTTGAGAGAATTTATTTAAAAGAGAAGTATCGGCATTTTTCAAAGCATACAAAAGAGGCAGTGTAATTTTTCCTTCGCGAATATCATTACCTGTTGGTTTTCCTACATTTTTATCATCATAATAATCAAAAATATCATCACGAATTTGGAAAGCCATACCAATATTTTTGCCATAGTTAAGCAAAGCATTTAGTTTATCAACATCATCCGAAACTGATAATACACCACAATGCATTGCTGTTTCAAAAAGAACTGCTGTTTTTTTATAAATAACTTCAAAATAATCTTCCTCTTTAAAAGTATTATTTTGAGCTAATTTCATTTGTAATAATTCACCTTCAGAAAGATGAGCGCCCAAACTAGAAATCAAATTAACAATTTGTAAATTTTGAGTTTTAGTAGCACAAAATAAAACCTTTGAAAGAATAAAATCACCGGTCAAAACAGCCACTTTATTATCCCAAAGTTTATTTACCGAATCTCTTCCACGACGAGTAGCTGATTCATCAATAACATCATCGTGTACTAAACTTGAAGTATGTAAATATTCTAATGCAACAGCCGAATAACAAGTTTCCTCAATAGAAGCATCTACATCAACCATTCGAGCTGAAAGAATAGTCAAAATAGGACGAATCTTTTTTCCCTCACCCTTAGCAACATATTTCAATACTTTATTTAACAAATCATTAGAAGAAGATAATTCCTTTTCATATAATTTATTAAACACCTTTAGTTCGGGTTCTATAATATTTTTTATTTCGTCAAATTTTATCATGTACATCTATTTAGCTACAAAAGTACAAAAAAGAAATTTTATTCTTAACTTTATCAAAAAAATTAAAGAGATGAAAAAAATTTTTTTACTGGATGCCTACGCATTGATATATAGAGCCTACTATGCATTTATGAAAAATCCAAGAATTAATTCAAAAGGATTAAATACCTCAGCTATATTAGGTTTTACTAACACTTTAGAAGATATACTTAGAAATGAAAATCCTACTCATATAGGAGTAGCTTTTGATCCACAAGGTCCCACATTCAGACACGAAGCTTATGAAGCATACAAAGCACAAAGAGAAGCAACTCCAGAAGTTATTCGTGAATCTGTTCCAATCATCAAAGATTTACTTCAAAAAGCCTATAACATACCTGTATTAATAGTAGAAGGATATGAAGCCGACGATGTTATTGGAACTATGGCAAAGAAAGCTGAAAAAGAAGGGTTTGAAGTTTATATGATGACCCCAGATAAAGACTATGGTCAGTTAGTAAGTGAAAATATAAAAATTTACAAACCAAATCATGGCGGAGGCTATTCAATACTTGGGCCAAAAGAAGTGATTGAAAAGTATAACATTGAAAATTGTGAACAAGTTATCGACTTACTTGGACTTATGGGAGATGCTTCAGATAATATTCCGGGGTGTCCAGGTGTAGGAGAAAAAACAGCTATTAAACTTTTGAATGAATTTGGAAGTTGTGAAAATATTATTGAAAACATTCCCAACCTAAAAGGAGCTATTCAAAGAAATGTTGAAAATAATATTGATAAAATAAAATTTTCAAAATTTTTAGCAACTATCAAAATTGATGTTCCAATTGAATTTGATGAAAAAAAATTAGAAAGAAAAGAAATCAACAAAGAAGAGTTAATAAAATTTTTTACTGAATTAGAATTCAAATCACTCATCAATAGATACAATGAAAAGCCAACAATAGTAAAAACAAAAAAAGAGGTTATTCAACCCGATTTGTTTTCATTATTCGAAGATAATTACACGGAGACAAAAAATTATTCAAATCTCAGCAAGTTAACTGACGATAAATTTGAATACTATCTTGTTGATAATAAAGAAGTTGAAGGAAAATTATTGGCTAAATTTAATGAACAAAATTTCTTTTGTTTTGACACAGAAACTACAGGAATTAGTCCGATCGATTCAAAAATTGTAGGAATTTCATTTTCATTCAAAGAAAAAGAAGCATTTTATGTTCCCGTTTCAAAAAATGAAAATGAAGCACAAAAAACGATAGAAGTATATCGAGAATTTTTTGAAAATGAGAAATGGATGAAAATTGGTCAAAATATAAAATTTGATTTAATGATGTTAAGAAATTACAACATTAAAATTAAAGGAAAACTTTTTGACACTATGTTAGCACATTATATACTTCAACCAGAATTACAACATAGCATGGATTATCTTGCCGAAACCTATCTTAATTATCAGACCATTCATATTGAAGAGTTGATAGGTCCAAAAGGTAAGAACCAACTCAATATGGGAGATTTAAAACCCGAGCAAATTTTAAATTATGCTGCAGAAGATGCTGACATTACATTAAGATTATACAATGTATTGAAAGAAAAAATTAAGGAAAACGATTTAGAAGAATTATTATATAAAATTGAAACCCCCCTTATATATGTTCTTGCCGACATGGAAATGACTGGAGTTTGTATTGATAATCAAGCACTTAAAGATTCATCATTAAAACTTAGAGAAAAGTTATCACAGATTGAACAAGAAATATACGAACTTGCTGGAGAAAAATTTAATATTAATTCTCCAAAACAAGTAGGTGAAATTTTATTTGAAAAATTGAAAATAAACAACAAAGCAAAAAAAACAAAAACTGGTCAATACTCTACTTCTGAAGAAATTTTGGAAAGTATGAAAGACAAGCATCCTATTATAGGTAAAATATTAGAAATGAGAGGATTAAACAAACTATTAGGAACCTATATAGAAGCTTTACCAGAACTTATTAACAAGAGAACCAATCATATACACACATCATTTAATCAGGCTATCACAGCTACAGGAAGATTAAGTTCAAGTAATCCTAATTTGCAGAACATACCCATTCGAGATGATATGGGTAAAGAAATTAGAAAAGCCTTTATTCCAGAAAAAGGAGAGGTATTTGTTTCGGCCGATTATTCACAAATTGAGTTACGTTTAATGGCCCATTTGAGTCAAGATAAAAATATGATTGAAGATTTTCTTTCAGATAATGACATACATAAAGCCACAGCTGCAAAGGTTTATAAAATAGGAATAAATGATGTAACGTCAGACATGCGTAGAAAGGCAAAAACAGCTAATTTTGGCATTATCTATGGAATTTCTGTATTTGGTCTTTCCGAACGTTTAACTATTCCAAGATCGGAAGCTAAAGAGCTCATAGAAGAATATTTTAAATCCTATCCAGAAGTTCAAAATTACATGGAAAATTGTAAAAAACAAGCTTCAAAAAATGGATATGTTGAGACATTATTTAAACGTAAACGATTTTTACCAGACATAAACTCTCAAAATTCTGTAGTAAGAGGATTTGCTGAGCGAAATGCCATCAATGCACCCATACAAGGAACAGCTGCAGACATCATTAAATTAGCCATGATAAATATTCATAAAAGGCTTGAAAATGAACAACTTAAGACTAAAATGATTATTCAAGTACACGATGAATTAAACTTTAGTGTACCTAAAGATGAGTTAGAAAAAGTCAAAAATATTATTAGAGAAGAAATGGAAGGAGTAATAACGTTATCAGTTCCATTAAAGGTAGAGATAGGTGAAGGATCTAATTGGTTAGAAGCACATTAAAAAACCTTATAAATAAAAAAAACTCCAGCATTTCTACTGGAGTTTTTTATTTTAATGAAGATAGATTATTTTTTAATAACCGACATTACTTCAAGAACGTGTTGACGGCTAATTTGAAGAAGTTCCATTTCTTCAGCACTTAATTTGCATTCGATAACTTTTTCAACACCGTTTTTACCCAATACTACAGGAACTCCAAGATAGCAATCATCTATTCCGTATTCTCCTTCAAGTTTAACACAACAAGGAACTGTACGTTTTTGATCTTTAATAATTGATTCAACCATTTGAGCAGCAGCAGCACCTGGAGCATACCAAGCAGAAGTACCCATAAGTTTAACCAATTCGCCGCCACCTACTTTAGTACGTTCTACAATAGCGTTAATTTTTTCAGCTGGCAATAATTCAGTAATTGGAATACCAGCAACGCTAGTATAACGAGGAAGTGGAACCATAGTATCGCCATGTCCACCAAGAAGAAGAGCTTGAATATCTTTTACAGAAACATTAAGTTCTTCAGCTAAGAAAGCACGATAACGAGCAGTATCCAAAACACCAGCCATACCGATTACTTTATTTCTTGAGAAACCAGTAGCCATGTGAGCTTGAAAAGTCATTACATCAAGAGGATTTGATACAACAACAATTACAGCATTTGGACTATATTTTGCAACATTTTCAGCAACTTGTTTTACAATACCAGCATTAACACCGATAAGGTCATCACGAGACATACCTGGTTTACGAGGAATACCTGAAGTAA
>Ga0247610_10003017_pt1 | contig 18880 bp, 18 predicted proteins | sample 174DNAGHGhighgp2_FD_193483 | JGI IMG/M metagenome (GOLD analysis project Ga0247610, IMG submission 193483) | Sheep rumen microbial communities from Palmerston North, Manawatu-Wanganui, New Zealand - 1742 DNA GHGhigh gp2 | ecosystem: Host-associated > Mammals > Digestive system > Stomach > Rumen...
GAAGGAGGTGCAACGTCAACTGAAAGATGCAGGGTCGGATATGGAACTCGTTCGTGAGCTGATGGAGGAATACAAGCAGACGCAAGAGTTACGTAACGCTTTGGCCCGTCAACGGGGGTCGGATGTAATCATCTAAAAGAAGTTAAAGAAGTTAGAGGAGTTAGAGAAGTTAAGGGATGGGAGGACTGTTTTACATCATCGGCATGACGCTGTTGTGGGGCGTGATAGCACTGACGGTTATCCACGTTGTGATGGACAACCGCCAGCCCGCCAAAACGATGGCGTGGGCATTGGTCATCCTTTTCCTGCCGCTGGTGGGTATTGTGCTCTACATCTTCTTTGGCATCAACCATCGCCGTGAACGACTCGTCTCGCAGCGATCGCTCGACCAGTTGGCGAAGCGTTCGATGCTGGGTTTCGTCGAGCAGCAGGACCTGCATGTGGCTGATAGTCACAAACAGCTCGTCGACCTGTTCATCAATCAGAACCTCTCGCTGCCTTTTAAAGTGGCAGCTGTCGACATCATGACCGACGGTTACAGCTTCTTCCCAGAACTGCTGTCCGATATTGGGCAGGCGAAGCACCACATCCATATCTCGATGTATATCTTCGAGGAAGATGCGCTGGGCAATCTGATAGCCGATGCACTGATTGACAAGTCACGTCAGGGCGTTAAGGTGCGTGTCATATACGACGATGTAGGATGCTGGCGGGTACCACACCGTTTCTTCGAACGGATGCGAGAAGGAGGCATTGAGGTGCAGCCCTTCCTTCCTGTCCATTTTCCCACCTTTACTAGCAAGGTAAACTACCGCAACCATCGAAAAATCATAGTAATCGATGGTGTGGTGGGCTATATCGGGGGTATGAATATCGCTCTGCGCTATGTGAAGGGAACGGACGAACAACCATGGCGCGACACGATGTTGCGACTACAGGGACCTATCGTCTACTCCCTGCAACGGGCTTTCTTGGTAGACTGGTATTTCGTGGACCGCACACTGATTACCAACCGCGACTACTATCCCACAGACGTTCAGAATTCCACACTTAACACTCCACACTCCACTGCTGTGGCCCAGGTGGTGACCAGCAGTGCCACAGCACGCTATCCGGAGATAATGCAGGGCTATGTTCGCGCCATTACGGCTGCCCGTCGATATATCTATCTTGAGACGCCTTATTTTATACCCAACGAACCAGTGCTCTTTGCCCTGAAGACAGCCACGATGGCGGGTGTCGATGTGCGCATATTGTGTCCACGCCATTCCGATGCCCGCTTTACCGAATGGGCGTCGCGGTCTTACTTGCGTGAACTCCATGAGGCGGGTGCCAAGGTGTACCTTTATGAGCCGGGCTTCATGCATTCGAAACTGATGGTTATCGATGATGCATTGGTGACCTGTGGCTCGACCAATGCCGATTTCCGTTCGTTTGAAAACAATTTCGAGGCCAACGTGTTTATTTACGACCAAGGTACGGCGCTGCGTCTGAAGAAGGTCTTTTTGGACGACCAGTCGCTGTGTGTCACGCTCGAGAATGTATCCTCATGGATGCATCCGACGTTCTTCCCACGTCTCTGGGAGAGTCTGACACGCATGATTTCCCCGTTATTATAAACAAAAAGCCGGAAGCTGTGGGCCTCCGGCTTGGTTATTGTCGTCGTTGAATTATTCAACAATAATGTTGATGTTTTCCTTCGTGATGTTTTCGGCATTGGTGAAGGTAGCATCCTTCTTGGCCTTGATAACGATGTTTTTCAGGTTGATGCCTTTGATAGGCATTTCGGGTAGACCGTTGAACTCCATAGCGCGTCCGGCACCATTGCAGACGATGTCTTGAATGTCGATGTTGCGGAAGATGGGCGTCTCCTCGGTGACGGGCATTTTCGTCGTGTTGTCAGGATTGTCGCCATCGGCTAGCATCTCAGCTACCGACTTGCCGCCATAATACATATTGAACGTGATAGCATCGGTCTTGATGTCGGTCATCGAGATGTCGCGGATGAAGATATTCTCCACAATACCGCCGCGGCCACGTGTCGACTTGAAGCGCAGACCGACATCAGTGCCCAGGAACTGGCAGTTCTCCACCAGAATATTTCTGACGCCACCGCTCATCTCGGAACCGACCACGAAGCCACCATGTCCGGCAAAGACTGTGCAGCCGTCAACAACCACATTTTCGCAGGGACGACCACGCAGGCGTCCGTCCTTGTCCTTACCGCTCTTAATGCAGATACCATCGTCGCCAGCATCGAACTTTGAATTGACGATGAGGGCGTTCTTGCACGACTCGAGGTCGAGTGCATCGCCATTCTGTGCATAGGCAGGGTTACGAGCGAGAACATTGTCGATAATGACATTCTCGCACATCAGCGGATGGATGTTCCAGGCAGGAGAGTTCTGGAAGATGACACCCTGCAGGAGCACATTCTTGCAGTTGACCAGCGAAATCATCACTGGACGCAGAAAGCGCTTATAGTTGTTCCATTCTGCCTCGGAACTGGCCTTGACAACGTTCATGTCGGCATTTTTCTCGGCATCGGCATATCCCTGAGAGGGTACCCAGTAGTCGTCGCGTACCTTGACACCCCCTGGACGTGCCAGCACTTCCTTCCACTGACCAGCGGTCATCTTGCCTTTCTTGACAGGACGCCAGCATTGACCATTACCATCGATGACACCACGACCAGTAATGGCAATGTTCTCACAGCCATTGGCCGAGAGTGGCGACTGACAACGGCGGGTTTCCAGACCTTCAAACGAGGTCTTGATGATGGAGTAGAGCTTGTCGTCACCAGAGAACAGGATGACGGCACCTACCTCCAGGTGGAGATTGATGTTCGACTTCAACTCAATAGGTCCTGTAAACCATACACCAGCAGGAACCAACAGTCGACCACCGCCCTGATTGCTCAGTTGTTCGATGGCCTTGGCAAAAGCATCGGTGTTCAGGGTGATGCCATCGCCTACAGCACCAAAGTCCTTCAGATTCACCTGACGGTTAGGGAACTGAGGGGCGCTGACCTCGGGCATGGTAAATGGGAGATTCTGCGTGTAGCGCTTGTAGGGATTTTCGCAGTTAGCACATGCCTTGCCCTTGTCGCAAGTGTGCTTTTGTGCTGAGGCCGTCAGTGTAACGCCTAACAGCAAGAGAGTGATTAGTCTTTTCATACGTAGTTTTGTTTTTATTTGTTTTATTATTGTAATATCTTTTATCTTCTTCTATCTTCTTCTATCTCCTTTTGTCTCCCGTATCTCCTCCAACGGAATCATCACGAAGTCACGTTCGTACATCAGCGGATGGGGTATCTTGAGGTCGGGCTCGTCGATGGTCATGTCGTCATACAATAGAATATCGATGTCGATGGGACGGTCTGAATAGTTTAGAGATGAGAGTTCTCTCTTTGAGAGTGTGGCGTTGCGAATAGAGTTTAGAGAAGTTTTCTTTCTCCGCCCCATGTCGCGCTCAATCTTTTGTGTCAGTCGGAGTACCTCGCGTGGTGTCCGTTCCGTCTCGCAGAGGATGACAGCATTGAGAAACTTGTTGGGCGACTCAAAACCCCAAGGCTCTGTTTCGATGAGCGATGACTGACGCACCACCGTGCCCACTCGTTCTCCAATCAGTTGGATGGCTCGCAGGATATTACTCTCCCTGTCGCCCAAATTGGTTCCCAACCCCAAGTACACCTGGTGCTTAGTCATCGAGAATCAGCATGCAGTCACCATAGCATCCGAAATGGTAGCCATGGTCCACCGCTGTCTGGTAGGCCTCCATGATGAGGTCGTAGCCTCCGAAGGCGGCAGTAGCCATGAGCATGGTAGACTCAGAGTAGTAGAAGTTGACAATCAGACGGTCGGCCAGTCCGAACTCATACGGTGGGAAGATGAACTTGTTGGTCCATCCGTTGAACTCCTTCAGCATACCGTCTGTACCCACTGCGGTTTCTGTGGCACGCAGGGTGGTTACACCGACAGCACATATATGGTGCCCGTTGGCCTTTGACTCGTTGACGGGTTTGACGGCCTCGGGGGTGATAATCATCTGTTCAGAACCCATCTTATGCTTCGTCAGGTCTTCTACCTCGATGGAATCGAAGCAGCCCAGTCCGCAATGTACGGTGATGAACGAGAAATTGACACCACGAATCTCGAGGCGCTTCATCAGTTCACGGCTGAAGTGCAGTCCTGAGGCGGGGGCCGTGACGGCACCCTCGTGTTGGGCATAGATGGTTTGGAAATTCTCCGTGTCATCTTCAGTCACTGGACGGTGGTCGATGATGTAACGGGGTACAGGTGATGACCCCAGAGCGAAGAGCTCCTGTTTGAACTCGTCGTGAGGACAGTCGTAGAGGAAGCGCAGCGTGCGTCCGCGGCTGGTGGTATTGTCGATGACTTCTGCCACCATCGGTCCGTCTTCCTCGAAGAACAACTTGTTGCCAATGCGAATCTTACGAGCCGGTTCTACCAGCACATCCCACAGGCGCAACTCTGGATTCAACTCGCGCAGCAGGAAGACCTCAATTTTGGCATCGGTCTTCTCCTTCGTACCATACAGACGGGCAGGGAACACCTTCGAATCGTTGAAGATGATGGCGTCGCCCTCGTCGAAATAGTCAATGATGCTACGGAACTTGATGAATTCCTCGGTGTCGTTGCCCTCTTCGTCTTTCTCGAACATTTCGATGGTCTGACTCTTGCGGTGTACCACCATCATGCGGCACTCGTCGCGACGATATACCTTTTCGGTCGTACCGTCAGGGTTTTCAAATACCTTGTGGGGAGGTTCCAGAGCCAGCAGCTCGTCGGGCAGTCTAAATCTGAATTGTGACAGTTTCATATGTTGTTGTTATTTCGTTATTTCGACATTTCGTTATTCGACATTTCAATTTCCTGCTGATCCAGCCATGCGGGGAAGTCGTCGATGGTCACGCAGTCCTCAATGCGCACATCCCCTAGGCGGGTTCTGCATAAGGCAGTCAAGTAGGCTCCGCTTTGCAGAGCACGACCGATGTCGCGTGCCAGTGAACGGATGTAGGTCCCTTTGCCACAACTGACGCGAATGCTCATCAGCATGGTTTCTGGGTCGAAGTGGGTCAGCTCAATCTCGTCGATACGGACCGTTTTGGCTTTCAGCGTCACATCCTCACCTTTGCGCTTCAGTTTGTAAGCGCGCTCTCCGCCAATCTTACAGGCAGAGTAGGAGGGGGGCACCTGCTCAATTTCGCCGACAAAATCGGCAAGCACACTACGAATGAGTGCTTCAGTGATGTGCTCCGTAGGGTAGGTCTGGTTTACCTCGTGCTCCATGTCGTAGCTGGGCGTCGTGGCTCCCAACTGCAGTGTGGCGGTATATTCCTTGGTGTCAAGTTGCAGGCGTTCAATCTCTTTGGTCTTCTTGCCAGTGCAGAGAATCAGCACGCCAGTGGCCAGCGGATCGAGGGTTCCTGCATGCCCTATCTTCACACGGCGCACGCCCACCTTCTTCGACACGCGGGTCCTGACGTAGGCCAATGCCCCGAATGACGTCATCCGGTAGGGCTTGCTGATGTATATGTATTCTCCCTCGATGAAATTCATGTCTTACAATGAACAAATAATGGTTATCACACCCACGATGGCACAATAGATGCCGAAGTAGATCAGTTTGCCGCGCTTCACGATGTTGATCATCCATTTACATGCCACGCAACCAGCCAAGAAAGCGGCCACGAAACCAATCATCAGTGGCAGGGCTTCGATATTACCCATGACGTCTTCCCCCTTCATCATCTTCATGACGTCAAGCAGTGCTTCGCCAAGGATCGGGGGGATGACCATGAGGAACGAGAACTGTGCCAGCGACTCCTTCTTATTGCCCAGCAGCAGACCTGTGGCTATGGTTGAACCAGATCGCGACAGACCCGGCATGACGGCGCAAGCCTGAGCGATACCAATGACGAGGGCATCTTTCCACGAGATGTGTTCCTTCTGACGGGGCTTGGCATAATACGAGAAAATGAGCAGTACTGCGGTAATCAGCAGACAGCAACCTACCACCAGCAGTCCGGAACCGAAGATTTCCTCAACCTGGTCCTTGAAGAACAGACCGACGATGCCCACGGGAATCATCGATACGATGATGTTCAGCACGTATTTCGTCTCGGCGTTCAGTTCGAACTTGAACAAACCCTTCAGAATCCAGTCTATCTCGCTCCACAGAATCACGATGGTCGACAATACGGTCGCCACATGTACGGCAACGGTGAACATCAAGTTGTCAGCACCGTCGTTCATGCCAAACAATGCCTGACCAATGGCCAGATGACCACTGCTGCTGACAGGGAGATACTCCGTCAGTCCCTGGATAATACCCAGGATGAGTGCCTCAAACCATGTCATGCCTCGCCCTCCTTGTCTGCCGACTTTGTGGTATTGTCACCCTTCGGACGGCGTACTACGGCATAAATCATCGAAACAAATCCGATGAGGCATAGCACGGGGGCTACCTTGATACGACGGGCACTGAAAATATCCGGGTCGTAGGCAGTTTCGTTCGACCCCGACCCGCTCATCAGCAGAAAGCCGATGATGACCACTGCCATACCTGCCGCCAGCAGGATGTAATTCACGCGGTCAAAAGCAAAGTTACTCTTATCCATTATCTTTTTATCTCTTAATTCTAAATTCTTACTTCTTACCTCTTACCTCTAAATCTTATACAGCTCTCCGGCCGTCATTTTCAGGAATTTGTTGACAGCAAGCCAAGCGCATAGTGCCGTAATGACGATGCCGAACACCAGCACGGCCAGCGCTGTCAGCACCAGCACCTCCCACGTTACGATGTCCATCACGCCAGGCTGCGTCAGGTAGAGTCCGTAGACGCCCAACCCCAATACGATGATGGCGAATATGGCAGCCAATACTCCCACGCCTATAGCCTGTTTCAGGAACGGGCGGCGGATGAATCCCCACGATGCGCCTACCAGTTTCATGGTGTGGATGACGAATCGGCGGGCATAGACACTCAGACGTACCGTGTTGCTGATCAGCGAGAACGACACGAACGTCAGCAGCACGGCCAGCACCAAAAGTATCAGACTGATGCGGCTCAGGTTCATATTGACCTTGTCCATCAGGTCTTCCATGTAGGTCAGGTCACTTACGCGGCTGTCCTTCCTGAGTTCTTTGGATATCCACTTCAGCGAGTCACGGTTGGCATAGTCGGCGGTCAGCTGTATTTCCAGCGTAGCAGGGAATGGATTGAACCCTAAGAATTCTGTCGGATCGCTACCCAACTCCTTGATTTGTTCGCGTTGAGTCTGTTCCTTGCTGATATAGTCGATGTTGTGTGAATAGGGGCGGTGATACAAGTCACGGCAGAACAACTTGGCGTCGTTCACCGATACCGAGTCCTTCAGCATGACGGTCACGGTCAGGTTTTCCTTCATGTGTGCCGACAGATTACGGGCCGACAGCACAAAGAACACCACCATGCCCAACAGAATGAGCACCATCGTAGTGCTTATACATAAGGTCACGACCTGCATACCGCGGCGGTTGCGGGTCTTTTTTCGCTTCTTAGTCATAGTTTCATTTAGACGTATACTGTCTTTTGGCTGCAAAGATACTACTTTTTTTGGTTATACGCAAAAAAATCCGTAATTTTGCACGCGTTATGAGCACAATTATCTATCCTTCGCCCATTTTTGGGCCCATACATAGCCGTCGCTTAGGCATTTCTCTGGGTATCAACTTGATGCCAGCCGACGGAAAGATGTGCAGTTTTAACTGCATTTACTGCGAGTGTGGTCTTAATGAAGACCACCGTCCCAAACTACCGCGTCCTACTCCCGAGCAGGTCTCCGAGCAGTTGGAGCTGAAGTTGCAGGAGATGGTATCCGCAGGTCAATTGCCTGACGTGCTGACCTTTGCCGGCAATGGTGAGCCGACGTGTCATCCCCATTTTGCCGAAATCATCGACGACACCCTTCGTCTGCGCGACCGCTACTGTCCGAAGGCCAAGGTTAGTGTGCTTTCAAATTCCACCATGATTCATCGCCAGGCTGTCCACGATGCCTTGATGCGTGTTGATAACAACATCTTGAAGCTTGACACCGTTAATCCTGACTATATCAAGATGGTCGACCAGCCCACTGGCCATTACGACGTCCGCGAGGTCATTGACGCCATGAAGCGTTTCCAGGGACACCTCATCATCCAGACCATGTTTATGCGGGGCCAGAAGGAGACAGCAGACGGGATCCAGGAGTCAGTAGATAACACTGGCGATGAGTATGTCGCCCCTTGGCTCGATGCCGTCCGTGAGATTCGTCCCCAGCAGGTTATGGTCTACACCATCGACCGCGAGACACCCACCCCGGGGCTTGAAAAAGCCAGTCGCGAACAGCTTGACGCCATCCGCGACCGGGTGATAGCTCTCGGCATTCCCTGCTCAGCGAGCTACTAAAAATATAGGAGACCCCGTCGGGCCTCCTACTTTTTTACCTTTTACTCTTTCTCCAGTCCTTTCGACTGCATCAGCAGGTCAACCAGTGGCTTGTCCTTGAAGTCGTGCTTCTGCTGATCCCAGAAACCAAAGTCAGCATCGTAGCACCATGTGGTCCAGGCAATGTTGAACTCGTCGAACACGGTCAGCATGTCCTTGGTCCACTTATAAGCCAACTCACGATCCACAGGCTCGTAGACGCCCCATTCGCCGCAGAACAGCTGCAGGTCGTACTTTTTGGCGGCCTCGATGGCATCCTTGAAGTCAGCACGGATATGGTCGATGTCCCACACCTCGGTGGTAAAATGGTTCTCGTCGATGACCTTCTTCACCGTGTCGTTAGCAGCCTCGTAGTCCTCCTTCGATACCAGTACGCCAGGATAGTTCACCTTACCCGTATACTTGCCGATAGGAGCCCACCATGCACCGTAGTGGGTCAGAATCATCGGGTTGTAGTAGTGGAACGACAGCACGATGTTCTTGTCGCCCTCGGGCACCTTCAGATATTTGATGGTTCCGTAGCTCTGCCACAGGTTCGAGCCGATGACTAGCGTACGCTGGGGCTCACGCTCGCGCAGGGCCTTGTGAACCTTTGCCACCAACTGGTTCCACTGCTCGTGGTCCTCAGCTACGGGCTCGTTCATGAATTCGTAGGCCACAGAGTCATTGCTATAGCCTTTTAGGTAGTCCGACAGCTGATACCACAGGTTGATCAGGTCTTGCTGCGATTTCTCCGATGTGAACAGCGTGTTGGCAGCCTGGTCCTCTTCGTTGACGGCGTTGAAATAGTGCGAACGGATGATGTGTAGGTCGACGATAGCACGCAGGTGATATTTGTTACACTGGTCGAGAGCGAAGGTCAGCAGGTCCCATGCTTCAGGCAGTTTGTTGCCGTCCTCGTCCCAGAACTGTACCTCGTCAATGGGGATACGAACGAAGTCAAAACCCAGTGAATCCAGACGGGCAAAGTCGTCCTCCTGGATGTGCAACCGACGGGCCTCACCGCGGTCTTCGTTGTTCTGCGACAGCCAATGGCTGAGGTTCGTGCCACGCTTGATGCGGAAATTGTTCACTTCGTTTGCAGTCTCAGTTTTTGTGCCGCACGCTGTCAGCGCCAGCAACGTGGTGGCTATCACGGCCACCAGAGTCATTAACTTTTTCATATTGCGTTTTTGGTTAGAATAGTTCATCATTAAGCCCTAGATTTTGCAAAGATAGTAAAAAACTATATAAGGTGATGCTTTTTTTGCTCGTTTTTTCCAAGATTTAACAAAAAGTTCGTAACTTTGCACCCCAACTACTTAAAAATAGAAAACAATGAAACTCTTTGAACACAAATGGACATTGGTTTTGACACTGATGCTTTGTTCTTGTCTTTTTAGTCCGCTGCAGGCTGGTGCCGAAAACTATCCCTACCGCAGCGACTACCTGTGGCTGACGGTTCCCGACCATGCCGATTGGCTCTATAAGACGGGTGAGCGGGCCAAGGTCGAGGTGACTTTCTGTAAGTATGGCATTCCGCAGAATGTCGAGGTGAGCTACGAAATCGGGCAGGACATGCTCCCTGCCACCTCGTCGGGCAAGGTGATGTTAAAGAACGGTCGTGCTGTCATCGATATGGGAACCATGAAACAACCCGGTTTCCGTGACCTGCGCATGAAGGCCACCGTCGACGGTAAGACCTACGAGCACCACGTCAAAGTGGGCTTCTCACCGGAGCTGCTGCAACCCTACACCAAGAATCCTGCCGACTTCGATGCATTTTGGCAGAAGAACATCGAACAGGCCCGCCGCGAGGTGAAGAACGAAGACTTGGTGATCAGCTGTAAAAAGGTGGAGAAATACTCCACCGCCGACTTCGACTGCTATCTGCTGAAGCTCCGCACCGACCGCCGCCACTACGTCTACGGCTACCTGACCAAGCCAAAAGAATGTGGAATGAGGAATGTGGAATGTGGAATGAAAAAGTACCCCGTCGTGCTGTGTCCTCCGGGAGCCGGCATCAAGACCATCAAGGAACCCATGCGTAACACGTATTATGCCAAGAACGGCTTCATTCGTCTGGAGATCGAGATTCACGGACTGAACCCCGAGATGACCGATGAGCAGTTCAAGGAAATTTCCACCACCTTCTCGGGTGAGAACGGCTATCTGGAGAATGGCCTCGACAATCGCGACAACTACTACATGAAACATGTCTACGCGGCTTGCGTGCGGGCTCTCGACTACCTGACATCACTACCCGATTGGGACGGCCGGAACGTGGCTGTGCAAGGTGGTAGTCAGGGTGGGGCACTCTCGTTGATTACCGCTGCCTTAGACCCGCGTGTGACGGCCTGTGTGGCCAACCATCCCGCCCTCAGCGACATGGCGGGCTATGCCGCCGAGGGAGGCACGGGCGGTTATCCGCACCTGCACCGTGAAAACCAGATGCTCACCCCCGAGAAGATTCGTACCCTGCAGTATTATGACGTGGTCAATTTCGCCCGTCGCATCCAGTGTCCCGTCTATCTCACGTGGGGCTACAACGACAACACCTGTCCTCCCACCACCAGCTACATCGTCTGGAACCTCATCACCGCTCCGAAGAAGGCACTGATTACCCCCATCAACGAGCACTGGACAACCTCAGAAACCAACTACGGACAGATGGAGTGGATTAAAGGCCAGCTGAAGTAAGTTAGCCAAACATAGTCCCACGGCCAAGGTCAACACCTCATTTAAATTCATGTTTATATGATGATAAGAGAAGCAAACAAAGAGGATATTAAGCGTATCATTGACCTGTTGCATCAGGTCAATATGGTGCATCATGTGCTGCGTCCAGACCTGTTCAAGCCCCACACTACAAAATATAGTGAGCAGGAACTTGCAGCACTACTTAAAGATGAGAACAAACCCATTTTTGTCTACGACGACGGGACGGTTTTAGGATACGCTTTCTGTCAGGTGTCCGAGATAAAGGACAACCAACTATTAGAAGACATCAAGACGCTGTATATCGACGATATCTGTGTTGACGAGCATGCTCGCGGCAAACATGTCGGTAAGGCACTATATGAATATGTACGCGACTATGCCCGATCCATCGGCTGCAACAACATCACCCTTAATGTATGGGAGGGTAACGACCCCGCATGGCATTTCTATAAGGATATGGGTATGAAAGTGCAAAAAACCACAATGGAGATTATATTAAGCAAAAGGACAAATACTAGTCTTGCAAGAGGACTCCGGGAATCGTAGAAATACGGTTCCTTTTTTCTTTCATGAATGGGCTGTCACTTTTTCGAGAATCTATCCAAATTGTTACAATCCTGTTACGTAACCGAATCGTAACAGGATTTGTTTTGCAGTATTGGTCGTTAATAGTAATTTTGCACGCAAAAAGAAATTATGGAAACAACGCAAGATTATTTGATAGTGTCGCTGAAGCTGTTGGGTGCATTGGGACTGCTCATTTTTGGAATGATGATGATGAGCGATGCACTGCAGAAGATGGCAGGACCGCAGCTGAGACACATATTGGCAAAAATGACGACGAACCGACTGACGGGTATGCTGACGGGAACGATGGTGACCTGCGCCGTGCAGTCGTCGTCGGCCACGACGGTGATGACGGTGTCGTTCGTATCGGCAGGACTGCTGACACTCTCGCAGGCCATCTCGGTCATCATGGGTGCGAACATCGGCACGACACTCACGGCATGGATCATGTCGTTGGGCTACAATGTCGACCTGACCAGCGTGGTATTCCCTGCCTTCTTCTTTGGTATGGTGCTCATCTATCGCAAACGCCACCGCTACGTGGGCGATTTCCTCTTCGGCATCGCCTTCATGTTCCTCTCGCTGGTGATGCTGAGTTCGGCGGGCAAGGAGATGGACTTGGAACACAACCAAGCTGTGGTTGACTTCTTTGCCTCGTTCGATACGAATAGCCACCTTACCATTCTTGTCTTCCTCGCCATCGGCACGCTCATCACCTGCATTGTTCAGTCATCGGCAGCGGTGATGGCTATTACCATCCTGCTCTGCTCCACGGGCGTGCTACCTATATATTTAGGCATCGCGCTGGTGATGGGCGAGAACATCGGCACCACGGCGACGGCCAATCTCGCCGCATTGGGAGCCAACACGCAGGCTCGCCGCGCAGCGCTGGCGCATCTGCTGTTCAACGTCTTCGGCGTCATCTGGGTGCTCTGCGTCTTTTATCCTTTTGTCGATATGGTGTGCGGATTCGTAGGCTACGACCCCGCCGTGGCCGGTCAAACTGACCGCCTGCCCGTCGTTCTCGCCATGTTCCACACCTGTTTCAACGTCACCAACACCCTCCTGCTCATCGGACTCATCCCGCAGATGGAGCGTATCGTCTGCTGGCTGCTGCCCGAGAAGGCCGAACCCGCGACCGATGAGCTGCGCCTGAAGTACATCGAGGCCAGCGTGATTCAGACGCCCGAAATCGCCGTCCTGCAGGCGCAGAAGGAAACGGCCCACTTTGCCCAGCGCGTGCAGCAAATGTTTGGTATGGTGCACCAGCTGATGGACGAGAAGGACGACAAAGCCTTTGTGCATCTCTTCAGTCAGATTGAGCATCAGGAGGACCTGACCGACCGTATGGAGTTGGAGATAGCCCGCTTCCTGGAGCAGGTGAGCGCCAATCACCTGAGCGATGAGACCAAGACGAAAGTGCGCCAGATGCTGCGCGAAGTGGGCGAGCTAGAGTCCATCGGCGATGCCTGCTATAACCTGGCTCGCACCATGAACCGCCAGCGAGAAATGAACAATACCTTCAACGCCTGGCAGACCGCCCATCTGGAAAACTTGATGAGTCATTGCGATGATGCCCTCACACAAATGAATCGCGTCATGACGGGCCACCGCCACGAGCACGACATCAACGAGACCTACCGCATCGAGAACGAAATTAATATGTTGCGCCAGCGCATGAAGAACGACAACATCCGCGCTGTCAACGACCACGAATACGACTACGCCACCGGCACCATTTTCACCGACCTTGTCAACGAGTACGAGAAGTTGGGCGATTATGTTGTTAACGTTGTGCAAGCAAGATTTGGGAAATAAGTTTCATTTAAACATTAAATAGAATGATGTTAAACGCAAAGAAATTATTTACATGGATTTTATTGATGCTGTTACCATCAACTCCTGACCTCAGGTATGATAAAACTACAGTGAAAATATAGGAGTCTATTTTGGGTTTTGTTGCGATTTGTTTGTACCTTTGCGGGCGATATGAGACAGAAGAGAATACTTGTGGTGGATGATGAGCAAGATCTGTGCGAGATTCTGCTCTACAATCTGAAAGCTGCCGGCTATCAGGTCGAAGCAGCGTATACAGGCGAAACTGCATGGAAAAAAATCGTCAATCGCCAGTCGTCAAATAGTGATAGCTTTGATTTGCTGATACTCGACGTGATGATGCCGGGCATGTCGGGCTTCGGGCTGGCAAAAAGACTGAAAAGTGAGGCGGCAACAAGTCATCTGCCGATTATCTTCCTCACCGCCAAGGACACGGAGGACGACACGCTGCGGGGCTTCGGACTTGGCGCCGACGACTACGTGACTAAGCCGTTCTCGGTGCGCGAGGTGGTGGCTCGAGTGAAGGCGGTCCTTGCCAGAAGCCAGTCGCACACGACGGAGGAGAGCCAGATTGCCTTCGAGGGCCTGGTGCTCGATCTCAGCAAAAAGACGACGACGGTGGATGGCGAGAGCGTGGGTCTCACGAAGACGGAGTTCGAGCTGCTTGGGCTGCTGTTAAGGCATCGCGGACAGGTCTTTTCCCGTCAGCAGATCTTCGATGCCATTTGGCCGGAGGACGTGGTGGTCAGCGACAGAACGGTGGATGTAAACATCGCCCGCATGCGAAAGAAGATGGTGCTATGGCAACTGCATCGTCAGCCGACAAGGATTCGGCTACTATTTTGAAAGTGAAGAGTGAAGAATGAAGAGTGAAGAATTTGCTACCGCAATAATTCTCTAATTCTCAAATACTTGATAATAAATAACATGAAGCATTTGAGTGAAGGCCGGAAGATGTTCGTCAGCGTGATGGTGGTGTTTGCCGTCTATGCGCTGATTTTTATCCTGTTCGAGGACTACGACCGCAAGTTCCTGGAGCCCTTTGACGAGGTCAGCGACTGGCACCTGCTGCTGTTCTCGCTCGTGGTGATGGTGGGGTTGGCGTTCTTGCTCCACCGCTATGCCCGCCGGATGGACGAGCGCATCAGCCGTGAACAGGCCGCCAAGGAGAACCAGATGCGCCGCGAACTGACGCAGAACATCGCCCACGAACTGAAGACCCCCGTGGCCAGCATCCTCGGCTATACAGACACCATCCTCGATAATCCGCAGATGTCGCCTGAGACGCAGCGGCAGTTCATCGAGCGCACCAACGCGCAGACCCACCGACTGACCGCTCTGCTGCAGGACATTTCGACGCTGAACCGCATGGACTATGCCGCCCACCAGCTGACGCTGGAGCGTACCGACGTCTCGGCCATCGTCGGCGACATCGTTCAAGAAACCGCCATCGCCCTCGAAAAGCGCCACATGAAGCTTAACAACTGTCTGCCGCAACACATCGTCATCAAGGCCAATCCCTCACTTATCTACAGCATCTTCCGCAACCTTGTCGATAACGCCATTAACTATGCCGGCGAGGGTACCACCATTGACATCAGCGCCGAACAGACCGATGACAACTGGATGTTCTGCTTCAGCGACAATGGCGTGGGCATTGCTCCAGAGCATTTGCCCCGCATTTTCGAGCGTTTCTACCGTATTGACAAGAGCCGCAGTCGCAGTATAGGCGGCACAGGCCTCGGTCTCGCTATAGTGAAGAATGCCGTCCTTCTGCATGGCGGCACCATTACCGCCCGTATTGCCGAAAAAGGTGGCCTACAATTTGATTTTACACTAAGAAAGGAATAAAATAATGAAGAATATACTAAAAATGTTGCTTGGCATGCTCGTTGGAGCAGTTGCCGGCTATGGAGGAGTAATGCTAGTTATGTGGCTTGTAGATGGAGGTATGCCTTCTGCAAAGAGCCATTCGGAAGGAATTGACTATGGGCTGAAGGCTATGTCGATAGGTTTCGCGCTGCTATGGCTTTTCGTAACAGTCTTCATTCATCTGGTACTGCACGAGGCAGGCCATCTTATCACAGGACTACTGACGGGCTACAAGTTTCTGTCGTTCCGTGTGTTCAAATTTACCATTGTCAAAACAGACGAAGGGCTGCGCTGGAAACGTTTCCACATACAAGGTACTGGTGGACAATGCATTCTGGAAATCCCTGAAGACCAGGACGTTGAGAAGGCTCCCTGGTTCTGGTACAATGCCGGTGGCGTACTGATGAACCTGCTGCTGGCAGGCCTTTCCATTTTGGTGCTACGCTCGTTCGAACTGCACTTGGCCGCTTTTTCGTTCTTCGTTATGATGGCTTTTGTCGGCATCCTTGTGGCATTCATGAATGGTGTGCCGATGATAGTTGGGGGTGTTAGCAACGATGGATATAATCTGTGGACACTGTGGCGGCACCCTGAAGAGCGACGTTTCTTTGTACGCTCTTTACAGGCAGCAGGTAAACTGAGTCGTGGGCTCAGAATGAGCAAGATGCCGGCAACATGGTTTGAGGACATCCCCGTTAAAGAGCAAAGCCACTATCTGGAAATATCAAACCGCATTCTCTATATGGCATTGCTCGAAGACCAACAACGATTTGAAGAGGCCCGAATGGTGGCAGAAGAACTGATGGCACTCGGCAAGAAGCTAGCCCAACTGTATAAGCTCGAGGTGGGTGGTGAACTTGTGATGCTGGAACTGCTGACTACTCAACGACACGATGTTGTCGATAAACTATGGGATAAGCAACTGGAGCGTTATACGATTGCCAACAGCAAGTATTCACCCATCAAGTGTGCCGTCCTCTATGCCTACGAGTTGCTCCACAAGCGCGATGCAGAGAAGGCTGATACCTATAAACAGCAGTTTGAGGCACATCGTGATGACTATACGATGCCAGGTGAGGCAAAAACAACCACCATACTTATAGAGTCTATAATAAAGAAATCAACAGATAATAACTAATGAGAGCGATTCGATTTACGTTTCTGCTGATGGTCATGACCATCATGACAAACAGCATCAGCAGTCAGACACAAAAGTTGTCCAACAACCAGGTGCTGCAACAGAAAGACTCGGCTTTCTTCAAGACAGAAGAAGCCCGTCGTGTAGGCGACCAGTTGTTGTTTTATCAGCGCAATACGGGCGGATGGCCCAAAAATGTTAATATGGTCGAGTCCCTGACGGCAGCCCAGAAGGATAGCATTTTCCAGCAGAAGACGCGAGAGGACGATTCAACCATCGACAACAAGGCAACCTCCATGCAGATGATCTTCCTGGCACGACTATACCAGCAGACAAAGGACGATCGTTACCGCGATGCCTTCCGTAAGGCGATGATATTCCTGCTGAGCGGACAGTACGAGAATGGCGGGTGGCCGCAGTTCTGGCCTAAGAACCGTCAGTATCAGGTGCACATCACCTACAACGACAATGCCATTGTCAACGTGCTCAAGATATTTCGCGATGTCATGAAGAATCGTGCCCCTTACGATGGGAATTTGGTCGATAGCGACATGCGCCAGCAGACGGCCAAGGCTTTTAACATGGGTATTGACTGCATCCTCGCCACGCAGATTGTGGTCGACGGTGAACCCACCGTCTGGTGCCAGCAGCACGATGCTGTGACGTTGAAGCCAGCCAAAGCCCGTGCCTATGAGTTGCCGTCGTTCTGTACACAGGAGAGTGCCGCCCTCACGTTCCTGCTGATGCAGATCTCGAAGCCCGACGAGTGCATCATCCGTGCCGTCAACGGAGCCATGAAATGGTTCGAAACGCATAAGATTACAGGTTATCGACTTGAGAAATACAAGGCCGACGGTAAGTCTGACATCCACTTGGTTGCCGACAGCACTGCCGCCCCGATGTGGGCTCGCTACTATGACCTGGAGGAAGGCAAACCTTTCTTCTGCGACCGCGACGGTGAGCCCAAACGTAGCCTCGCCGAAATAGGCTATGAGCGACGCACTGGCTATAGTTGGTATAACACCGAGCCGCAGGAACTATACGCCCGATATGAGACGTGGGTAAAGAAAAATAAGATTACAAACAGGATAATATTCGAATAAAAATGGATTTGATGGGACTGCCCTTGTGGGCATGGATTGTGTTTTATGTGTTAGTATTGCTGATGCTGGTGGTCGATTTGAAGATGTTCGGTCGCAAGGGACAGCACGAGGTAAATGTGAAGGAAGCGTTGCAGATGACTGCCGTATGGATAGGCGTGTCGTTGGTGTTCTGTGCAAGCATCTACCTGTTCTATCCCATTGAGCCGCACGAAAAGGCGATGGAGTTCTTGGCAGGTTACTTGATAGAGAAGTCGTTGTCGATGGACAACCTCTTCGTGTTCCTAATGCTGTTCTCATTCTTTGGCATCGAGCGAAAGTATCAGCATGAGGTGCTCTTCTGGGGCATCTTCGGCGCACTCGTTCTGCGCAGCGTTTTTATTTTTGCCGGTGCGGCAATGGTCGAGCGCTTCGAGTGGGTGCTGGGACTGTTCGGATTGTTCCTGCTCTATACAGGAGGAAAGATGTTCACCCACGATGAGAACCAACAGGGCAATCCCAGCAACAACTTCATTGTTAGGCTGTTCAAGCGCTTCTTCCACGTTACCGACCAGCTTCACGGCGAAAAATTCTTCTTCGAAAGAAAAGCAACGCCGCTCTTTATCGCCCTGCTGGTCATCGAGACCACCGATGTGGCTTTCGCCGTCGACAGCATCCCTGCTGTGTTCAGCGTCAGCCGCGATCCGTTCATCGTGCTTACCAGCAACATCTTTGCTATTCTCGGCCTCCGTGCCCTTTACTTTGCCCTCGCTGCCATCTCGCGTTACTTCACCTATCTGAAATATGGTCTTGGCATCATCCTCATCTTCGTAGGCATCAAGATGTTGCTCGCCATGAACGAGTACATCAACGACCTTGGCTCTCTGATGGGATTATCCATTAATATGCCGCATATCGAAGTACCCACACCTATCAGTCTTGCCGTCATCTTTGGTATTCTCCTGCTGTCGATGTTGGCATCGGTCTTCATTACAAAACGAACCTCATCTTAATATGCCTACCAATTGATGTGGGATGAAAGAATTTTATTCCATTCTTCCATATTTGAGCTCCTCACCATGCTTGTCATACTGCTTACGCTTGCCGGTAGGTGGTGCAGTGAGGGTTATCTTCACCACAGTTGTTTGTTTCAGGCTGCGGGCGATGGCATCGTCGAAAGCATCCATGTGTTTGGGTA
>Ga0247610_10003018_pt1 | contig 18880 bp, 10 predicted proteins | sample 174DNAGHGhighgp2_FD_193483 | JGI IMG/M metagenome (GOLD analysis project Ga0247610, IMG submission 193483) | Sheep rumen microbial communities from Palmerston North, Manawatu-Wanganui, New Zealand - 1742 DNA GHGhigh gp2 | ecosystem: Host-associated > Mammals > Digestive system > Stomach > Rumen...
GGGCGGCAACAACTACTCTGGCTATCTCGGACCATGGAACAACCGCGTAGAGGCAGGAGAGGCCCTGGCACTCAACCGCAAGAACACGGCGGGCGACGAAGCGGGGCACTACCGCATCTTCCGCATCACAAAGGCCGACTTCGAGGCCTTGAAACGTCGACAACTGCTGAAAGCCAGCAGCACCAATCCCGTAGACGCCACCTGGTTGGTCACCAACCCCAACTTCGAGACAAGTGACGAGACGGGGTGGACACTGGTCGGCAAGGAGGACGGAAACAACGAATTCAAAGTCAGGGACTATGGGATGTCTGGGAAAGATGGCTATTACCTGTTCAATGCCTACCAGTGGTGGGGCAAATCCCTTGGCGTGATGCAAACCGTAGAGAACGTTCCCAGCGGCGTTTATGAACTCTCCGCCGTCGTGGCGACATGGGAAGGTCGCGAAGTGATCACCACCGTCAACGGCACCACGTTGACAAAGACCGGCCTGGGCGACGGCACTGGCATCAACGTCACCATCCCCGTCGTCGTCGGCAGCGAAGGGCGGTTGACCATCACCGTCGGCAGCATAGGCCAATGGTGGGTGGCTGGCCACGAAGAAGAAAAACAGACATTCTTCAAGGTGGACAATGTGCGCCTTGTATGCAAGGGCCTTTATCTCGACGGCATGGCAGAACCACTTCCCAACGACAACACCACGCTGCTCACCCCTGGCCAATGGTACTACTACGATGCATCCTACGCCACCGAATACCTGCTGAGGGGGAACATCACCGATATGGTTTGCACCACCGACGGCACCGACATGCTTGCCAACGCCACCACACAGCAAGTGGAACATCGCATGACACTCGGTTCTGGAAGGGTGTATTTCAAAACCACCCAAAGCAATGCCACACTTTCCATCGAGACAGAAAAGGAGTTGGAAAGCGCTTCATTCACCGCCGTCGCGCTCAATGTAGACGGCCTGCCTCAGAAAGTGGCGTTCGTGACCTTGAACGAGGACGGTCCGGGCACAGAGGGCACAAGACTCATCAGCCAGTACCTGAAAGGCAAGGGGTATGACTTCATCGGCGTAAGCGAGGATTTCAACTACCATGGTTCGTTAATGAGTGCTATTGACGAAGATTACAACAGCGGAACGTTACGTGCCACACTCAGCCTCACCGAACTCAGCATCCCCTTCGACACCGACGGCCTTAACTTGATATGGAAGGAGAGCACTGTGACAGCGAGCAATGAGAGTTGGACGCGCTGGACCGACAGGACCGACACCGACGGCAACCAATATGTGAAGAAAGGTTTCAGGCATTATGACATGCAACTCGACAATGGCATGGAGTTCGATGTCTATGTGCTCCACATGGATGCAGGCGAAGCCATCACTTCACGTGAGAGTCAATGGCGACAGTTGGCTGATGCCATCAACGCCTCTGACGCCAGTCGTCCCAAAATTGTCCTCGGCGACACCAACAGCCGTTGGACACGTGAGGACATCAACGGCAACTTCTTCACCCGACTCGCCGATTTCGACGTGTCCGACGCATGGGTGGAATTGTGCAGGGGCAACATATACCCCACCACTGCCATAGGCGACATCACCGACCAGGCAGACCCGAACAATTTCAGCAATTACGAGGTGGTGGATAAAATCATCTATCTCAACCCCAAGACCGAGAACACGCTGATTTTGAAACCCATGAGTTTCCGGATAGAACAGGACTACACCTACGGCTATGTCCAAGGCACAAGCGACACCAAGCCGTTGGGCGACCATCGTCCCGTCGTAGTGGAATTCGACTGTTTCAAGTCTGGCAATGCCAAGCGCCTGATTCCTGATGTCAACCGCGATGGCTTCATCACAGTCACCGACGTCACCGCAGCAGTGGACATCCTGCTTAACAGGGACGACACTCAGCAAAACATATATGACCACGTGGCAGCCGACGTCAATATGGACGGTACGGTCAACATCACCGACATCACCAACATCGTCAACATCGTCTTGAGCGGCCAAGGGCATTAAATCGCTCAAAACGACAAAACCGAAAAACTTTAGGGGCGGGCCTTGTGCCCGCCCCGCTTTTGTTTAACATATAATGGCCATATAATTAGGACATGTAATTATCATTAATTTTGGGGCAAGGACGAGTGGGCATATGTCCCTTTAACTCCTCCCCATCCAAGTAAACATATGTCCCTTTAACTCCTCTTTAACCCCCCTTTAACTCCTCTTTAACTCCAGCACATCTAAGTGAGCATATGTCCCTTTAACTCCTCTTTAACTCCCCTTTAACTCCTCTTTAACTCCCTTAATAAGCATAGATATGTCCCTTTAACTCCTCTTTAACTCCTCTTTAACTCCCCTTTAACTCCTCTTTAACTCCTAAAAAACTCCCTTTAACTCCTAAAAAAAACTCGAAAGAGGAGTTTCAACCATGTCGAAAAACCTTTTAAAATTGGTTCATGAACATAAAAGGAAACAAAATGAAAAGTTCATGAAACATTTTTTGACAAAGAAATGACAACAATTATCTAATTTTGCAGTTGTAAAAACATCATGCCTTCATCAAGCATGTTTATAATTTTTTTTGGCAATGAAAATTCATACAAGATTTGTTTTAATATTAGGTTTTTTAGTAGTTGGTTATTCTTTCGTCAGGGCAGAGAAGCGTCTCAACAGCCCTGACGGAAAGATGACTGTCATCGTGAACGACGAAGAGGGCAAACCCACCTACGAAATCGTAAGGAATGGCAAGACACTCATCGAACGTTCTCCTTTGGGCGTGAGATGGCGTACCACGATGGACCTTTCCAAAGACAACAATCTGGAAGACTTGACACAGGGGCTCAAGATGACCTCCTGCGACGAGAGTCTGCAAAAAGACGAATATTGGTTGAGGACCTGGAAAAAGGCCCATATCATCACCGAGGCGACGGAAGCCGTGTGTCATTTTGAGAAAGACGGGCGCCAGGTGCTGGACATCATCTTCCACATCACCAACAACGACGTGGCATACCGCTACAAGATTCTTTCCAAGCGTGGGACGCTTGCTGGTGCAGTGGAGTGTGAGGCCAGCGGTTTCGTCTTCCCTGAAGGCACCACCACTTTCCTATGTCCTCAAATGAGACCGATGACCGGTTTCGCCCGCACTGCACCCAGTTATGAAACCTCATACACCCTTGACGCACCGATGGGACAGAACGGTTGGGGCGGTGGCTACACCTTCCCCTGCCTTTTCAAGACCCCGGCCGGATGGGTTCTCGTCAGCGAAACTGGAACAGACGGCAGCTATGTGGGATGCCGCTTACTGAACCAAGGTGGTGCACACTACGCCATCGGCTTCCCACAAGAGGGTGAGATGAACGGCCTTGGGGCGCCCTACCCCTCCATCTCCCTGCCGGCAGAGACACCGTGGCGCACCATCACACTCGGAGAGACATTGGCACCCATCGTGGAGACCACCATCGCCAACGACCTCGTTCGCCCGAAATATGTGGCATCTAAGGAATACACCTATGGCAAAGGCTCGTGGTCGTGGATCATCGGCATGGACGGCAGCTGCAACTTCGACGAGCAAAAACGCTATATCGACTTCACCGCCGCCATGGGCTATCGCTCCCTTTTGGTGGATGCATTATGGGATGTCCAAATCGGCTACGAAAAGATGGAGGAACTGGCTCGTTATGGACGTGAGAAAGGTGTTGGACTTTTCCTCTGGTACAACTCCAACGGCTCTTGGAACGACGCCCCACAGAGTCCCCGCAACAAGATGGACCGTTCTGCAGCACGTCGCAAAGAGATGGCATGGATGCAGCGCAACGGCATCCTTGGCATCAAGGTGGACTTCTTCGGTGGCGACAAGCAGCCGGTCATGCAACTTTATGAGGACATCCTCACCGATGCCAATGACTTCGGACTGCAGGTCATCTTCCATGGCTGCACCCTGCCACGAGGTTGGGAAAGGATGTATCCCAATTTTGTGGCATCAGAGGCTGTGCTGGCCTCGGAAAACCTGCACTTCGGTCAAGGCGCATGCGACCATGAAGCAGAGAACGCCTGCATACACCCCTTCATCCGCAACTCAGTCGGCTCGATGGACTTTGGTGGGTCGACACTCAACAAGCGCTACAATGCCGACAACAACAGTGGTACGGTAAGAAAGACGAGTGACGTGTTCGCCCTTGCCACCGCCGTTCTCTTCCAGAGCAGCGTCCAGCATTTCGCCCTCGCACCCAATAATCTCGAAGATGCACCGCAATGGGCCATCCAGTTCATGAAAGACGTGCCTACGACGTGGGACGAGACCCGTTTCATCGACGGATACCCTGGCAAATATGTCATCTTGGCACGCCGTCACGGAGACAAATGGTATGTGGTTGGTGTCACCGCAGACAAGACCCCTCTGAAGAAGAAAATCGACTTCTCTGCATTCACCAAGCAAAAGAAACCCGCAGTCCTGGAAGCTGAGGATGCCATCGTATTTGTGAGTGAATAGTCAGAATACTCCGATCACTCCGATTACTCCGATCACTCCGAATACTCCGATCACTCCGATCACTCCGAATACTCCGATTACAATTTCTAAGCAAGTGCCTGAAAAAGAGCAGAAAAAGGCAAGAGACAGAAAGGAAAACTTGAAGGCGTCGCCAATGTATCTGATGATGCAAAAGGTGACACGCTATATGGACCAATACCATTTGGATGGCATTGCCGGACTGGTGCCTGGAGGCCTGGGCGACATTGCGAGTGCCATCGTGGCATTGGTTCATATCTATTTCGGAATGTTCAGATTGCGCTCCATCCCATTGACGCTCGCCATCCTGAACAACGTGTTGCGCGATGTGTTGATGGGTATGCTGCCGTTTTTCGTCGGCGACATCATAGACTTCCTCAACAAGGCGCACAAGAAGAACATGAAGCTCATTGACGGTTATCTCGACGACGATGCAGCCATCATACAAGAAGTGAATCGCAAGGCATGGCAATCGGCTGCCATCCTCATCGTGCTCATCCTGGCCATCGTGGGGATGGTGTGGGTGCTCATCTGGCTCACCAAAACCCTCGGCACCGTCATCTTCTCATAAAGACTGGCAAAAACAGACCATCTAGAAAATCTAGACCATCTAGAAAATCTAGAAAATCTAGAGCCTCTAGAAATCCTAGAAAAAACCAGAAATCACTAGAAAAAAATATAAAGACAATGAAACGACTCTTCATCCTCACCACGCTTTTAGCCATCTTCACGATGGCCAATGCGCAAGACAAACTCTACGCCAACGAGTTCCCTCTCGGCGATGTGAAATTGTTGGATGGTCCGCTGAAGAAAGCCCGCGACCTCAACATCAAGACATTGTTGCAATATGACTGCGACCGACTACTCGCTCCCTTCCGCAAGGAGGCCGGGCTCACCCCCAAGGCAAAGGCATATCCCAACTGGGATGGTCTCGACGGTCACGTGGGTGGACACTACCTCACCGCCATGGCCATCAATGCCGCCACAGGGAGCGAGGAATGCCGCCAACGTATGGAATACATGCTGGGAGAATTGCAGGAATGCGCCGATGCCAACATCAAAAACCATCCCGACTGGGGACGTGGCTATGTGGGCGGAATGCCTGGCAGCGACCGCGTATGGCCGGCATTCAAGAAAGGCGACTTCGGACCCTATTTCGGAGCTTGGGCACCTTTCTACAACCTACACAAGATGTTTGCCGGACTCCGCGATGCATGGGTGTATTGCGGCAACGAGCAAGGCAAAAAGTTGTTCCTCGGTTTCTGCGACTGGGCCATCGACCTCACCGCCGACCTCTCCGACGAACAGATGGAACGCATGCTCGGCAACGAACATGGCGGCATGAACGAGGTGTTGGTTGACGCCTATGCCATCACCAAGGATAAGAAATACCTTACGGTAGCTCGCCGTTTCTCTCACCACAGGTTGCTCGACCCCATGTCGCAACGCCAGGACTGTCTTGACAACATGCACGCCAACACCCAGGTGCCGAAGGTGGTGGGCTTCGAGCGCATCTCTGAGTTGAGTGGTGACGAGAACTATCATAATGCCAGCGCCTTTTTCTGGGACATCGTGACGGGCGAGCGCTCCCTGGCCTTCGGCGGAGACAGCCGCCGCGAACACTTCCCCAGCAAGGATGCCTGCATGGACTTCATCAACGACATCGACGGACCGGAGAGTTGCAACACCAACAACATGCTCAAACTCACGGAGAACCTGCACCGCCGCAACCCCGAGGCACGCTTCGCCGACTTCTACGAACTGGCCACGTTCAACCACATCCTCTCCACCCAGCACCCCGAGCATGGCGGATACGTCTATTTCACACCGGCACGTCCACGCCACTACCGCAACTATTCGGCACCCAACGAGGCGATGTGGTGCTGCGTCGGCACCGGTATGGAGAACCATGGCAAATACGGACAGTTCATCTATACGAAGAAGGCCAACAGCCTCTTTGTCAACCTCTTCGTGGCCTCCGAACTCAACTGGAAGGAAAAGGGCATCATCTTGAGACAGGAGACGCTGTTCCCCTACGCAGAGACGAGTCGTATCACCATGGCACAGGGCAAAGGGGAGTTTGAACTGCTCGTGCGCTACCCGGGATGGGTGAAACCCGGTGCTTTCTCCGTGAAGGTCAACGGCCAGCCTGTCACCGTCGTGACGGGTCCCTCGTCCTACGTCTCCATCTCCCGCAAGTGGAAGAAAGGCGACGTGGTGGAGGTCACCTTCCCCATGTACAACAGCATCAAGTACCTGCCCAACGAACCGCAGTACATCGCGCTGATGCACGGTCCCATCATGCTTGGCATGAAGACCGGCACCGAGGACATGGCCCATCTCATCGCCGATGACAGCCGTTTCGGACAGTATGCAAGCGGGAAGAAACTGCCCATCAACGAGGCGCCCATCCTCATCAAGAACGACATCGCCTCCATCGCCGACGACCTCCGTCCTATTGAGGGACGTCCCCTCCATTTCACCTTGGCCACGAGGATGGAGAATGGCATCCACAACGAAATCCAACCGTTCTTCGAAATCCACGATTCACGATATATGATGTATTGGCTGGCCTTGTCGGAGGCCAATTACAAGGGATACCTCGATGGTTTGGCCAAGGCCGAGCAGGAGCGTCAGGCTCTTGAAGCCCGTACGGTGGACAAGGTGCAACCGGGCGAGCAACAGCCGGAGACCGACCACAAAATGGAAACCGACCGCTCATACACCGGCAACTCCAACGATGTGTTCTATCGCGATGCCAGCGACGGTCATTATTTCAGTTACCTGATGCAGACCAACGGCGAGACCGACCTCAGCCTCCGTCTGAAATACTGGGGCGTGGGCGAATGGAAGTCGCACGAGTTTGATATCTTCATCGACGACACTCTAGTTCAATCGGTGAACAACACCGGCAAATACCGCATCTCGGAGTTCAAGTATGAGACCTACCCCATCCCAGCTGAACTCCTCAAGGGCAAGACGCAGGTGCGCGTGAAATTCGTGGCCAAACCTCGCAAGCAGATTGGCGAAATCTATGAAGTGAGATTGGTCAAGAATTAAAAACAAGATTTTATCCCGAATTAGAGAATTAGAGAAGACCAAAAAGCAATCATATCATCACTATCATTCTTCAATTCTCTAATTCGGTATAATAAAATTGATTATTTGCAGGCCCTCATGACCTTGAATCCATGGTCAAGCAAGGTGGCCGATTCTTTAAATCGTTTGTCGGACGTTCGGCTGTCGAGTAGTACCAATGTCAGTGTCGTTCCGTCTCGGGTGGCAGATGTGACCAGGCAGAAGCCAGCTTGCAAAGTGGAACCCGTCTTTATGCCTGTGCAGCCTTTGTAGGTGAACAGCAGTTCGTTGACGTTTTTACAATTCATTTTCCGGCCGTCTGTCAGCAGGATTTCTTTTTCTTTCGTTCCTGCCACGGCTGCAAATGCACTGTCGCGCATGCAATATCGCGCCAGTTTCATCAGGTCTGCCGCACAACTATAGTTGTTGTCGTTCGGCATTCCGTTGGGATTGGCGAAGTTTGTATTGTCCATGTCCAGGTATCGAGCCTTGCGGTTCATCATGTCGTAGAATGCCAGCGTGTCGCCCGCCACATGTTTTGCCAAGGCGTATGCCGCGTTGTTGTCGCTTGACATCATCATCTCATAAATCAGGTCGCCCGTTACGAAAGCGTCGCCTGCTTTCACGTGAGCATTCTTGTCGATACATACGTCATCTGTTATCTCCACCGTGTCAGTCAACTGTCCCTGTTCCAATGCCAGTAGTGCTGTCATCATTTTCGTTATCGATGCCATATAGCGTCGCTCGTAGGCGTTTTTTGCGGATATGACCATTCCCGTCGAGTCGTCCACCAGCATCCACGCACTCGCTGTCAGCGCGTCCAGTTTGGCGCGACTCCCTATCGTGTCGGTGTCCACCACCTTCATCAGCGACGTGGTGTCCATGTGGATTGCCTGTTCCAGTCTTGCCTGTTCCAGTCTTGTCTGTTCAGAGTCATTGGCAGCTTCGTCCTTCTCGGAATGACACGAAATCAATCCCGTGGCCAACAGCATTGTTGCAATAGCGATAAAAAATGTTTTGCACATCTCGTAGTATTTGAAAGGCTTATCCACTGCGCCACGCCATCTCCTCTTTGTGCAGGAAAAAAATGGATGGGTATCAGTTCACCAACATCATTTTTTCAGCCTGAAAATGTTCAGCGAGAAGGCAGGGATTTCCACATCAATCCCGTTCCCTTCCACATCTATTCGCTCCTCGACAGGGAACACATTCGTGGGGGCATCGAGGCTGTTCTCGTCAGCACCGCTGGCAGAAGACAACCTGATGAGCCTACCGTCCTTGGCGTTGAAGTTCCCCAAGTCCAGATGAACCATGGAATGCTGGTCGCCAGTGTTGGCCACCTTGACAATCATCTCCCCGGTATTATCATCCATCTGTGCATTGGCAAAGAAGCCATAAGCCGAATTCACCCTCAGACGGGTGTCGAAGAGCAATTCGTCGTCAAGCCAGCATTTCACGTTTTCTTCATCCACCTGGACCCGTACATCATACCAACGGCCGGTCTCCACGTGCCCACGCTTGATGGTTGTTTGCAACTTGTCACCATAAATCACCTGTTCGATGGCGTGTTGGCTGTTGCCCCATCCGCCAATGTTGAGCCAGCAATAATTGTTCTCATCCTGATAGTTGAACACAATGATGAAACCCTCACGGCCACCATCCTTGCGTGCTTTCAAGTTTAGCTCATAGCGGTTTCCTTCCACCATGCTTCCATCCAAGAAAATCAAAGCCTCTCCCTGGCCTTTCTGACTGATGACGCCGCCATCCTTGCTCCAGTCACCTCCCAAGGCGTTTCCACCTTTGCCTGCTTCCGTCAAAGGCTTGCCATTCACAGTGACATCCTTCAGTTGGAAGGAAGATTGTGTGGCCCAAGTGGCATATCCGAACCTGCTTGACTTCGGTGTGATGTTGACGCGGGCACTGTAAGGATAGGGGTTGTCGACAGCGACGGGAAGGCTTTTCGTCCCCACGTTCTCTGCCATCAAACGTTGGACATAATAGGACGGGGTGCCCATGGCCCTGGAAGAATTAAAACGAATCATGTCGGGTTGCCAAGACACATTGTTCTCATTGACGAAGATGGGCGCATAGCTGGCCATCTCCACCACGTCGCCGTTGTTCTCCATACCCATCATGAAGACGGCTTCACCAAGGGCGGCGTTGAGCGAACCCAGTTTGCCAAAGCCTTGAGTAACGGCATATTCACCACAATAGACCTTGGCGCCTCCACGTGGGTAGGAGTCGTATTTGTGATAGTTGTCAGAGAACCAACCCGGACTACGATAGTAATGCTCGTCGACCAACTCCACGCTCTCCCTGCTCTCCCATTTGGGGTTGTCGTCACCCCACGCCACCACGTTGCCGATGAGGTGCATGTTGGGGTATTTGGCCAACACCGCGTCTTTGAAGAGTTTGAAGCGGTCGTAGTACCTGTCGCTCTGCTGCCGCGGGTCGGGTTGGTTGTTTTCGTTGCCGATTTCAAGGTATTCGATGTTGAACGGCTCCGGATGTCCGTTGCGTGCCCTCATCGCGCCATATTTGGTTGTCACGTCGCCGTTGGCATATTCCAATGCATTCAGACATTCGTCAATCCACGGCTGGAGTTCATCGACGGGTGTCACCCCTCCATGCCAGATACCCACATTGACGACGAAGAGCGGTTTGGCTCCAAGGTCCTCCGCCAACTGCAAGTATTCATGGAAACCCAGCCCGTCGGTGGTGCGGTAGCCCCAGTTGACATTCCTATGTCCCTCTCTTTCCTCGATGGGACCGATGGTCCTGTCCCACCGGAAGGCATTGTCGGGCGACTCCTGCCCTTCCACAAAGCAACCACCGGGGAAGCGCATGAACTTCGGTTTCAAGTTGTAGAGCATCCATGCCAAGTCTGGCCGGCATCCGTTCTCCCGTCCTTTGAAGGTAGGAGGAAAGAGCGACACGACATCCAGGCAGATGGTACCCTTGCCATCCATCACAAGGACGAACTGCGCCTTGGGGTCGTTGTCGTTGGCTTTCAAGGTGGCGGTGTATCTGATCCATTTCTTGGTCAGTTGGACATCCAAGGGTGTCTCTGCATAGACCTTCTCACCTTGCCCATCAGAGAGGCAGGCTTTGAGATGCCCCTTGAACTTCCCCTTTGCCCAGAAGGAGAGTTGATAGGTGCGTCCCTGCACGGCATTGATGCCCCAGAATCCTTCGTTCACCAAACACACCGGGGCGTTGGGTGTTGCGTCGATGGTCATTTCCAAAGCCTGATGTTGTTTGTCATTGAGCAAGTCCTTGTTGATGACCTTTGTGGTTAGAGTAGCACCTGGTGAAGCATAGGTGCTCCACGTCGGCGTGGCGTCAGCAGCATCCTCGAAGGAGCGGTTGGAAATCAATTCTGCATACAATCCTCCGTCGGCGGCGTGGTTGATATCCTCGAAAAAGATGCCATAGAGCATGTCGCTCACCGGGGTGGTTTTTCCGGCATCATCCACACGGACATTGATTTGTGCAATACAAGACATGGCGGACAGCGCGCATGCCATGAAAGTGAAAATACGGGTCTTCATAATCTTCAATCTTCAATCTTTATATAAATGGCATCGAAGGCGGTATGTGCACCGAAACAGCCTGTGGTTTCCCAGTCGGTGACGGTGGAGAGGACAACGAAGCGTGGGAAGAATAACGCCTTGAAGCCATACCCGCACTCGTTGACATCATTATAAACAAACTGGTTGCCATGGAGCACGGCAGGTCTTCCTTGCTCGCTCTTCCCTTCAGCAATGTTCCCCGGCACGTTGGATACGTCGAAATGGACACGGTTCTTTCCGGCGGCTCGGAAAGTGACCGTCCCTCCCATCATGTCTTCGTATCCGGTATGATAAAACGAGTACCGATACTTATGACCGATTTTACCCGGATCCTCTGGAGTGAGTTTTCCACCATACGAATCGGGAAAGGCGATGCTGCGCATATTGGTGAAAGCCATGCTCTTCTCCGTGCGAGGATTGGTCCATTCGCCCGTCATACGGTTGCCTTCCAATTTGATGCTCAAGGAACCAGTGATTGTGCCATCACTCTGATATTCATTCAAAAAATAGGTATCATTGCTGTTATGTTCCCCCACAATGAGGATTTGAGCAGGATTCTTGGCTTTCGGGTAATAAATGGCCCCAGCCACGATTTTGTCTGCATTCTCCTCGAATGCGACCCTGACAGCAGTTTTCCCGTCAAGTTTTCCTTCGAAAGCAACTTGACGCACAATCTGCGCCTTCAAGCCCGTCAAAACGAGCATCATCACCATCAAGCAAAATGTTCTTTTCATTGATTTTTTGTTTAGGTTGAATTTTCGTTGGCGAAGATAAGACTTTTTCGTAAAAAAAGCAAATTTTTTATTGTCATTCCTTCTTTCTTATTTTTTTCATCTTTTCCGTTTCATATTGTCGTTATTATTATCTAAATTTGTAGGCTGTAAACAATTGATTCCATATTTACATGGCGATATCTCATTTTCATGCCATTTTCAAATACGATATTGTAAAGATATAATATAATGATGGAAGACAATGCAATGCTGTTGGAGGGCACACTGCTTGACAATGGACATTATCGGATAGAGCGACCACTTGGCTCAGGTGGTTTCGGCAATACCTATCTCGTCACAGACCTCAGGATGGGGATGCCGTGCGTGGTCAAGGAGTTTTTCCTCACGGGAGTCAATGTCCGAATCGAGAAAGAAGTCACCGTCAGCGTACCATCAAACAAGCAAACGTTTGAAAGCCAGCTGCTGAAGTTCAAGAAGGAAGCACGACGGCTGTTCATGCTGAACAATCCCCACATTGTGCGCGTACATACTTTATTTGACGAGAACGGCACGTCGTATTATGTGATGGATTATATTGATGGTCAGTCCTTATCAGATATTGTCAAACAGCAGGGGCATCCGATGACCGAGTCGCAAGTCAGGAACATTCTCAACCAAATTCTAGATGCCTTGCAAATGGTTCACAGCCAGCAAGAACCACTCTTCCATCTTGACATCAAGCCTGGCAACATCATGCTCGACCGCTCAGACCATGCCTTCCTCATCGACTTTGGTGCAAGCAAACAGAAGGGTGTGGATGGGGGAATGACTTCCACCACGACGGCAATGAGCTACACCCCCGGTTACGCACCGATGGAACAGATAGAACAGGACATCAACAACATAGGTCCATGGACGGATTTCTATGCTTTGGGGGCTACCATGTATCACCTGCTCACGATGAACCGTCCGCCGTCAATCACCAGCCTTCATCGTGCAAACGCTTTTGTCTATCCTCCTGGAGTGAGCGAAGGGATGAAGTCGCTCATCAAAAAAATGATGGCCCTACATCCCCAAAACCGTCCACAAGACGTGAGTGAGATACGACGTGCCCTTGCTGCACCGTCATCCCCAAGAAAGCCTTTCCATGATGAGGAGAGGACGACCTACAGAACAACCCAAGAACCTCAGAGACAACCGCAGCCCGACAATCCATCGAACAACAACTATTTGCCATGGGTGTTGGCCATACTGTTGGCCATGGTCATAGGAGGAGGTGGCGTGTGGTTATTGACCAACAAAGACAAGACAGAGACGAAAAAGACGACAACTACAGATAATCCATACTCCAGGAGCAATGGCAGCATGACTATCAAGAAACCTGAAAAACAAGAGATAAACAATCCACAAGAGGCTCAAACAACAACTTCGCCTGACATATCTGATGACGAACTCTATGGCATTTTAAAAGGTAAAGTTGCCCAATGGGACAGAGGTCATACCCTAGGCGAAACGTATCACCTTTCCTCTCTCTATGCCGACCGTGTGCACTTTTATGGTATGATGTGTTCATATGAGAAAGTCATACAGAAAATTGATGAACTATTATACAAGGCAGAAGGTTTCTATCAGAACAGCACAAACATCAGAATGTCAAGACTTTCCGACACCTCTGCCCGTTGCGATTTCGATAAAGACACTTACCAATCCAATGGTGTTGAAGGCCACTATCCTTCTTATCTTCGTTTTGAAAACATTGACGGACAATGGAAGATTGTAGAGGAGAGCGACCTTATCACTGACAAGAACCTCAAGAAGATGAAGAACAAATGAGTTCATTAAAATCACTCAAAAACATGGTTATTGCATGCAATAACTACCAAATGGTTGACAGTAACCAAGAATGACATTTGAGCAGGGGAAGCCAAAGGAAAGATGCGATATGAGATAATTGGATGCAAAAACGGGGTTATTGTTGACAAAAACCCCGTTTTTGAATTCAGGAGGTACGCAAGAGTATATATAGAAAGTATGGATAATTAAAAAATTATCCTTTTTTGGGGTCAGCGGATAAACCTGGTTGGTGGGCTGCCCGGTCAAGAGTATAGCTTTGAGAGTCTGTACATGAAGAACTTGATGTCGGTCACTCCTCTGAACTGTGTCCTGAAAGCTTTGATTTTCGCGTTGAACGACTCTGCCGATGCGTTGGTGAGGCGCTGCTCGAAATAGTTGATGATGGTGACGTTGTGGTTCTCGAAGGTTTCGAGCACCCTGTTGAACTCCCTGTCCCCGAACTCCTCCACCTTGTTGAACCATCTGGCGAGGTTCAGCCTTGCCTGTTCCGGCTTTGACTTCCTGTTGAAGATGTCGACCAGCTGCAGGAAGATGTCATAAGCCTGCTCCAATCTGGGGAACTGCCTGAAGAGGATCTCAGCCCTCCTCTTCTGCTGTTCGTTCCACTTCGACTTGTGTTTGAGTATGATGTGCCTGCTCCGTGCCATGATCTGCGGCATGGTCTCCCCGTTTTCCATCCTCTTCGGCTCCCATGTGCCGATGAGTTCCCTCTCCTGCCTTGTCCTTGCCGCCCTGCGTGCCTCCCTGTGCTCGCGGATGGCCTTGTTCTCCGCGTCGAGCACCTCCCATCGGTAGCGGAGCCTCATTTGGTCGACGGCCTCCGAGATGAGCTGCTGGACGTGGAACCGGTCGTTGACGAGCTTTGCCTTCGGGAACGAAGTGCGCACGGTGAGCATCATGGCCGAGGACAGGTCGGTGGTCACGTCGGTCACCTCCAGGCGCTTCCGCAGCGGGATCTTCCTGAGCACCGAGGAGACCGTGTCGGTGGACACGCCGCGCACCATCGCCACCAACGCCCCGGAGCGGCCATGGGCGGCCTTGTTCGTCAGCACGGTGTAGACCTCGCCGTTGCTCAGGCATGTCTCGTCAAGGCTCAGCGAGGGGCCTATGTTGTCGGGGAACAGGACGTAGCTCTCGGCGTGGCCGAGCTGGTCCCACGAGCGATAGTCGCTGATGACTTCCTTGTACTGCTTGCGGAGCGTCTGGCCATTCAGCCCGTTGCGGGCGGCAAGCGTGGATATGCTTACGGGGGTGGACTCAATCTCCCTCTTTTAAAAAAGCGACGAACTCGGCGTTCAGCCGCGTCTCGTCGAACTCGGACAAGTCCCAGTCGTAACTGAACACCTCGCCGGTGGACTTGTCAAGCCACTTGCGCTTGCGGACATGGAGGAAAGTGGCACGGCCGCGGATGGGGAAGTCCTGTATGCAATGGTAGGGGCCGAAGCCGTGGGAGATGATGTCGGAGTTGCGCTTGCCCTCGCGCATCTGCACCTTCTTCTCGTCAAGCCAGATGTCGAAGCGGACATCTGTCTTCTCAAAATTAACCACGTCGAAGTTGTCTATAAGCACATCGGGAAGGATGGCACGCAATAAGGTTTCTGATTTCATGCTGCAAAGGTAGCAAATTACTCTTGACCGGGCAAGCCCCACCAACCAGGTTTATCCGCTGACCCCTTTTTTGTCGTCGACGTCGACAACAACGCGCGAGAGAAGAGAGAAGTTAGCGAAATTAATGAAGTTAGCGCTTTGCTCGAAGTTAGAGACGATACCATGTGCACACTACCAGTGGAAAAACGCGAGGTTGTGTGAAAGTGCGAAAAATGTCATTTTGGAAAAAGTATGGCAAAATGACAAGTTTTTCCAATAACAATGACTAACTTTGCAGCTCGATTCCCAAAGATGCGAACAAAGCTTTGGTGGAACACGCGACGATGCATAACAATCGACTAAAAAACCTCTGAAATGTTATATTCTCACATAAGACGCCAGATTTTGTCTTTCTTGTTGTTGGTACCAGCCTTGACGACCATGGCAGATGATGGAAAATTGACAGGCACGGTGATTGGCACGGCCGAATCGGTGGACTATTCCACTTCTCGAAAATCTACAATTATCAACACCCGCGAGATGGCCTTCGATGGTGATTTGAACACCTTCTTCGCCTCGTGGGAGCGCAGTTACACCTGGACAGGTTTGGACCTGGGCAGCCCGCATGTCATCACCAAGGTGGGTTGGTCACCTCGCAACGACGGTCAGGGTGAAGGGCGCGTGGTATTAGGCGTTTTCGAAGGCTCCAACCGCAAGGACTTCCTGGATGCGTTGCCACTCTACATCATCAAGGAGAAAGGCACAATCGGCGTAATCTCCCATGCAGATGTCGATTGTTCCGCCGGCTTCCGCTATGTGCGCTATGTCGGTCCCTCCGATGCCCGTTGCAACATCGCCGAACTGGAATTCTACGGTCATCCCGGCGAAGGCGACAGCACCCACCTCAGTCGCATCACCAACCTCCCCACGGTGAGCATCCACACACTCGACGGCAGGATACCTTACGACAAGGTGACAGAGATACCCTCCCTGATCACCATCATCGGCGACGAGGGTGTGGACGTGCTGGCCGAACCGGGAGGCGTACGCGAACGCGGCAACTATTCACGTTCCTTCCCAAAGAAGCCCTACCGCATCAAGTTCGACAAGAAACAGCATGTGCTCGACGCCCCCGCCAAGGCGAAGAAATGGACACTCATCAACAACTACGGCGACAAGACCTTGATGCGCAACCTCCTTGCTTTCGAACTGAGTCACCGCATGGGGATGCCCTACACCCCCTACGGTCGTGCCGTGGACGTATTGCTCAACGGTGAATATAAAGGCTGTTACCAACTGTGCGACCAAGTATGCGTGGGCAAGAACCGTGTGGACATCACGGAGATGACCCCACAGGACGTTTCGGGAAGCGCCCTCACAGGAGGTTATTTCTTTGAAATCGACGCCTATGCCGACCAAGAGATGTCCTGGTTCCAATCCTCACAAGGCAACCCCGTGACCATCAAGTCGCCCGACGAGGACTCCATCGTCACCGTGCAGCACAACTACATCAAGAACTATTTCAACAAGATGGAAAGCCAGTGGAAGAACTACCTTGACCAGAACACCTTCCTCCGTCATTTCCTAGTGGGTGAACTATCCGGCAACACCGACACCTATTGGAGCGTGTTCATGTACAAGGAGCGCGACGACGACATGGTGTACACCGGACCCGTGTGGGACTTCGACCTGGCATTTGAAAACGACGAGCGAACCTATCCCGTCAACTCCAAAAGCGACTACATCTACCGCAGCGGTGGCAGTTGCGCAGGCAGGATGCGTAATTTCGTCGACCGCATCGTCATTTCCGACGCCTCCGCACGTGCACGGTTGGTGGAAATTTGGGACGAGGCGCGTCAAGCCGGTCTTTGCAAGGAGAGCCTCGTGGCCTGTGTCGACTCATTGGAAGCAGAACTGGCACAGTCGCAAGAGTTGAACTTCCTCCGCTGGCCCATCATGCGGACGAAGGTTCACCAGAATCCGAAGATATGGGGCAACTACACCAAGGAGGTGCAGAATGTGCGACGCTTCATCGGAGAGCGGGTAGATTGGATGGACAAACGGTTAGGCTATACCTTCACACCTAATGACATCGCCGAGGTCTCCCTCGACGACAAGGCATCTTCTGTCTCCTCCATCGACTTCACCAAGCCCTATGAAGTCTTCACGCTCTCTGGCATGGCCTGCGGCAACAACCTTGAAGGTTTGGCTCATGGCATCTATATCGTGCGTCAAGGAGGGAAGAGGGCGAAAATTAAAATTGAAAATTGAAGATTGAAGATTGAAAATTGAAAATTGAAGATTGAATTTTTGGAGCAGCGAGAGCAGAGTCAAGCTTGCTTGAACTCTGCCGAGTCGCGACAAAAATCAGCGAAGCTAAAATTGAATTTTTGGAGCAGCGAGAGCAGAGTCAAGCTTGCTTGAACTCTGCCGAGTCGCGACAAAAATCAGCGAAGCTAAATTGAAGATTGAAAATGACTATGGAAACTATAGAAACTATAAATACTATAGAAATCACAGGCCCTATCCATACCTCGCTGAAAACCGCCAAAACCACCAAAAACGTAAGAAATTCTGATTAATTGTCAGAATTACACCTCTATATTTCATCCACTTTTATATTTTTGGCTATTTTTACAACCATTTGAATGACAGTCTATTATCATAAAATGTAATAGGCTGTCATCCACTTTTTCCATCAAGAGGTGTTTCAAGTAGTTTCTTTTTTTCTATCTTTGCAAAAGCAAGAGCGAAGACAGGCTGCACATCAGCAATCCTAGCAAGCTTGATTGCTCTCGGTTTGCACTATCCAACCTACCCACCCTATCTATTGCACTTTATTCTAACTTAATACTTAAACATTATCGTATGAGATTAAAAAAGTTTACATTCTTGCTGTTGTCATTGATGATGATATCAGCAACTGCCCTTGCGCAGAAACGGGTGTATTCCGGCCAGGTTATCGATAGCCAGGATGAACCCATTATCGGCGCGTCAGTGGTACAAAAGGGCACTTCGAACGGTGGTGTGACCGACATCGAAGGAAACTTCCGCGTTTCTGTCGATGAAGGTTCCACCTTGGTTATTTCCTACATTGGCTACGCCACCCAGGAAGTGAAAGCCTCCGACGGATTGCGTATCGTGTTGCAAACCGACCAGGAAATGCTCGACGAGGTCGTGGTCATCGGTTATGGTGTCCAGAAGAAGAGCGTCGTCACCGCCTCCATCGCCAAAGTGACCGCCGAAGACCTTGAGGGCACGGCCCCCGTGCGCATGGACAACGCATTGAAGGGTCTGGCCTCCGGCGTCACCGTCACCTCCTCCTCCGGCCAGCCCGGTGCTGCCGCTCGTGTGCGCGTGCGTGGCGTGGGAACCATAACCAATAGCGAGCCCCTCTACATCGTAGATGGCATGCCCATCGAGGGAGGACTCGACTACCTCAACCCCAACGACATCGCCTCCATCGAGGTGTTGAAAGACGCTGCCTCAGGCGCTGTCTATGGCGCCCGTGCCGCTAACGGTGTCATCATCGTCACCACGAAGACCGGCAAGGTAGGCA
>Ga0247610_10003020_pt1 | contig 18870 bp, 19 predicted proteins | sample 174DNAGHGhighgp2_FD_193483 | JGI IMG/M metagenome (GOLD analysis project Ga0247610, IMG submission 193483) | Sheep rumen microbial communities from Palmerston North, Manawatu-Wanganui, New Zealand - 1742 DNA GHGhigh gp2 | ecosystem: Host-associated > Mammals > Digestive system > Stomach > Rumen...
CCTTTTTATTCTTTGGAACCGTCTCAGGGGGGACGGTTTCTTTTTTTGTTTATTGTATTTTTTTTATTTTATATTATAATGATATTAGAGGATAGGACTATGAGTAAGAGAAGAAAGAAACTAAAAAAATGGGTTTATGTTTTTTTTCTTGTAATACTATTAATACCAGTGTGCTATTTTGTTTTGAGACCTAAATATAAAATTATTAAATTTGAAAATAGTATTACAGTAAACTATAATGAGTCATTTAAATACGATGAAAATGTTTGCTATGGAAATTTAATATCATGTAAGAAAGTAAAACCTAAAGTTAAAGGTGAAGTTAATACTAATGAATTAGGTACATATAAACTTACATATACTTTTAAAAAAAATAAACAAGAATTAGTTATTGATCAATCAGTTAATGTTAAAGATATAGAAAAACCAACAATTTCTATTGTTGGAGAAGATATAATTGTATGTCCAAATGGTAAACCATTGAATGCTGAAATTAAGGTTACAGATAATCTTGATACTGAATTTAATGATAAAATAACATATGAAGTGGAAGATAGTACTTTAAAGGTATCTGTAAAGGATTCTGCGGGCAATAAAGCAACAATTAAGAAGAATGTAACAGTAAAAGATGAAGAGGCTCCTAAAATTGAAATAAACGGTAGTAAAAACATGACTTTATTTATAGGAAGTCAATATGAAGAAAAAGGAGCAACTGTTGTGGATAACTGTGATTCAAATTTAACAGTAACTACTGAAGGATTAGTTGATGCAGCAAATGCTGGAACATATAAGATAACTTATAAAGCTAAAGATACTGCAGGAAATGAAGCAAGTGCAGAAAGAACAGTCACAGTTAGACAAAAACAAGCAGGTGAAAGAGTTATATATCTAACATTTGATGATGGTCCAAGCGAATACACAGCTGGTCTATTAGATACTTTAAAGAAATATGATGTTAAAGCAACATTCTTTGTTACTGGTAAAGGCTCAGATGCCATCATAAAAAGAGAACATGATGAAGGTCATACAGTCGCACTTCATACATATTCCCATAACTATAGTAGTATATATGCAAGTCAAGAAGCATATTTAAATGATTTATATAAAATTCAAAATAGAGTTAAAAATATAACTGGTGAAACAGTTACACTTATAAGATTTCCTGGTGGTTCTTCAAATACAGTAAGTCATATCTCAATGAGAGCACTTACTAAAGAAGTTGAAGCTAGAGGATTCAAATACTTTGATTGGAATGTGTCAAGTGGAGATGCTGGTGGTACAACAACATCAGATGGAGTATTTAACAATGTAACATCAACATTAAAATCAGGATCATCAGTTGTACTTCAACATGATGTAAAAAAATTCTCAGTAGATGCTGTAGAAAGAATTATTCAATATGGTCAAGCAAATGGTTATACATTCTTACCATTAGATAGTTCATCACCTGGAATGCATCACGGAACAAATCATTAAAAAAGTTAAGATATTTCTTAACTTTTTATTATGCTTTAATAAAACTCATCATTCCAATTATGAAATTAGCTACAGTATATGCAAGTCCTAATATCATAAGAATACTTAATACTCTTGTTTCCCATACTGCTTTATTCTTAACAAACTTTTCAAAGTTTATTCCAGATATAGCAAACACAGAAGCAAGTAAAGATATACCATATATTAGTATTTCATAATTAAACTTGATCATTTTCTATTTCTCCTATTTTAGCTACTCTTCTAACATGTCTTTCTTCATTAGAAAATTCAGTTTTAATAAATGTTAAAATCATTTCTTTTAATTTATCCATATCTTCTTTATAAGATAAACATACAATATTGGCATTGTTATGTTCCTTAGCTAATCTAGCTTCATCAACACTTGAAACTTTAGCTGCTCTAATACCTTTTACCTTATTTGCAGCTATAGACATACCTATACCAGTTCCACACATTAATATACCTTGCATTATTTGGCCATTTTTAACGGCTGTAGCGACTTTTTTAGCATAATCAGGATAATCATCAGTATCTGTGTTAATTGGACTGTAATCAACTACTTCTATGCCATTTTCTTTAATGTAATCTATTAAAACTTGTTTTTCATTTACTCCATTGTGATCAGTTGCAATTCCTACTATCATTTTTTATCCTCCATTGCTTTCTTAAATCTTGGTAATAAACCATATTTATCTTTCTTATGTACAGGTAATTCATATAAATCATGTCCAGGGAAATCATTTCCTTCAATTAAACAAGGTTTCTTTTCACCTAAACATACATCCCATGCTATATAACCTATTTCAGGTACAACATCGCATGCATCTATACATAATTGTTTAACTTTATCCCACATAGGTATTTTAATACCTACAATCTTAACATTCGTTTCTGGATGTATTTCATATACATTAGTCTTCTTATCAATTGCAGGAAAGTTAATTACACCAGTATCTACATCAATCGCGGTAACCATTCCATCATGATTGAAGTTATCTACAACATTTCCATGATTACCAATTCTTAAATAAGCAGTCACTACCTTTTTATTTAATGTAACTATTCTTAAAGTATTAACTGAATGAGGATATAACTCATTTAGTAAATGATGTTGTTCAGCTACATCTTCAACTAATATTTGTTTAGATTCTCTTAATTTATCATATAGTTTCTTTATATCTTTAGGTACAACTACTTTATCTACACCTTTACCACAAGATAAATCTATTGGTTTAACAATAATTTCTTTTTTACCTTTAAGATATTTTTCAAAATCTTCTAAAGAAGCTTCTCTTAAATCTAACCATTCACGATTTAAATATTTATTAAATAATTTATTAAATTGAATTTTATCTTCAAATAATATTCTTTTAGATTTATCATTATATTTTTTTACAATGTCATTATTGATACCACGAGTAATAATAGTCTTTCTTTCAGCTTTATTCATATCAAACATTCTAAATTGATAATAATCAACATATCCTGCCCCATATTTAATTGCACATCCTACCCAATCAAAAAATATTCCTATTCTATTCTTATGATTTATTTCGTGAACCATAGTCATGTGTTTGAACATATTTCCATAGTTTAACTTAACTATTCTTTTAAAGATATATCCTAATTTTCCCATATATAACACCCTATAAATATTATAACATTAAATAACAATATAATTACAAATATACTTTTTATCTTTACAAATATATTCTATAATTAAAATGTATAATAAAGAAGGGAGAAAAGAAATGAAAGACAAAAAGAAATTGATAATAATTATAGCAATAGCTGTACTTGTTATCGCAGGAATTATTGTAGCAGTTATATTTATTCCAAAGAAGAATAAACCAACAGACAAAACTACTACAACCACGACTGCTGCCATAGCAGATGAAATCACTATCAAATTTGATACAAAAGATGGTGAGAAAATTGAAGACATGAAAGTTAAGAAAGGAGAGAAAGTTACTTTACCTGCAGCTAATAAAGAAGGATATACTTTTGATAATTGGGTAGATGATAAAGATAATGTTTATAATTCAGAATCAACATTTGAAAGTGATATTACGTTAATAGCCAAATATACTGAAATAAAGAAAGACACTAAAACAGCTAAAATAACTTTTGATTCTAAAGGTGGATCAAAAGTATCCGCATCTACATTAGAATGTGTAGAAGATACCATAACAGTTAAACTTCCAAAGAATCCAACTAAAGATGGATTTAAGTTTAGAGCATGGGAAGATAAAAACGGAAAAGCAATTTTAACAGGCGCTAAATTAACATGTGAAAATATTACTTTATATGCTGCATGGGATAAAGTTGAAAGTAAACCAGAACCAACTCCAACACCTGAGCCTACACCTGAACCAACAAAAGAGAAAAAACTAACATGTCCTGATGGATTTACATTAAATGAATCAACAAAGAAATGTACTTCTCAAAAGAGTCCTGAATATTACTGTGAAACAGGTAAAGAATCAAATGGTACAGGAAGTAAAGTATGTTACTCATGGGCATCAAATCCAACTAGTACAACTTGTAAAAATGGTGGAACATATATTACAAGAGAACATTCAAGTGCTTTATGTGGATACGAAATAGTTTCAAGATTAGATGGAAACGAAACTGGATGTAGAACTGAAGTAAATGGTCAATATTATAATAATCATTGTTATAAAAGAATTGAATTAGCAACTGAATCAATACTTGATCATTCGTGTCCAGGTACATCTGCATATAGAACAAGCGCTGAATTAGGTAACACAGCTAACTCTGGATGTTATAATTTAAGTCAAAGAACATATGGATGTAAAAATGCTGGTGAAGGTTATTCTATGAATTACTCAATAGGTAAATGTGTTAAAACAATTGATGCTGAATTAAAATAAATTAAAGCATGATAAAAGATCTTCAAACGAAGATCTTTTTTTATTATCCTTCAAGATTATATTTTTTGTTAAATTTTTCTACATTACCAGTTCTTTTCTTCTTTCCTTGAGCTCCAGTGTAGAATGGATGACATTCTGAGCAAACTTCAATAGTTTGTTCTTCTTTATTACTTAAAGCTTGGAAAGTAGCTCCACATGCACATTTGAATGTACACATAACTTGTTCAGGATGTAATTCTTTTTTAGCCATAAATATATACTCCTTCCGCCATGGACATCTCTAATCAGCCCATAGAAATTTACTACTTGTATAGTATATTATAAAACTATACTAAAAATCAAGTTTTTTATTCTCTTATTCGTCAACTAATTCGATTTTAGCACCAACATTATTAAGTTTATCTACTAAATTCTCATATCCTCTTAAAATATGTTCTATATTATAAACTTCAGTTTTACCACTTGCTATCATACCAGCAACAAGAAGTGATGCCCCTGCTCTAAGGTCTGTTGCCTTAACTTTTCTTCCTCTTAAAGGTGTTGCACCAATTATAACAGCCCTTCTTTCCCATGATTGAATATTTGCACCCATGGTAGTTAAATATGGTATATGTCTTAATCTATTCTCATAAATTGTTTCTTCAAATAAAGATTCACCCTTACATTGAGTTAAGAAAGCACTCATAGGTTGTCCTAAGTCTGTAGGGAAACCTGGATAAACAGATGTCTTAACATTAACAGCTTTAAGATGTTTTGATTTATTAACAATTATACAGTCTTTTTGAAATTGTAATTTAACACCTGCATCCTTTAATTTAGATGTTAAAGAAATTAAATGTTCTTTATTTATATTACATATTTTTAAATTTTTTCCTAATAAAGAACCAATTATTAAATATGTACCTGCTTCAATTCTATCTGGTATTGCAGTTACTTCAGCACCATGAAGTTCTTTAACACCATTTATAACAATGTTAGCACTTCCTGCTCCAGCTATATCAGCACCCATTTTATTTAAAAATTCAGCCACATTAACTATTTCAGGCTCTCTAGCTGCATTAATGATTCTAGTTGTACCTTCCGCTAAAACAGCAGTAAGCATTACATTGATAGTTGCACCTACTGAAGGGAAATCAAAGAATATATCTCTTCCTCTAAGTTTAAGTGCATTCATTGTATATGTACCATCTTTTTCAGATATTTTAAATCCTTGTTTTTTAAATGAATCCAAGTGTATATCTATAGGTCTTGCACCAATTGTGCATCCTCCTGGATAAGAGATTTCAGCATGATGGAATAATCCACCAAGAGATCCCATAAAATAATATGATGCTCTTAAACATGATGAATACTCTGTAGGAATTGGTTTTGATTTAATATTAGCATTATCTATTGTTAATACCTCATCCTTATATGTAATTTTAGATCCTAGATATTCCATCATCTTAATTAAAATAGCAACATCTGAAATATCTGGCACATTTCTAATTACACATTTACCTTTTGTTAAACATGATGCTGGTATAAGTGCCACAATTGAGTTCTTTGCACCACCTATATGAATTTCCCCTGATAATTCTTTTCCTCCATCAATCTTTAGTTTTTTCATTATCTCACCTACCTACATTATATCATATATTATTTGAAATAATATCCATAATATCTATTGCGTGTGTATTAGCTATATCATGTCCACCATTTTCAATCATATGTATACACTTTTTATGATCTTCATCCACACACTTTAATACTCTACTTGGTTCAACCATATTATCTTTAGCCCCATATATAATTGTTAATAAGTCTGGACTTATTCTATTTATTTCATCTATTAGTTCCACTCTTACAATATTTTGATAACTATCATTTAAAAATTTAGTACCATGAATCATATATTTATTCTTAACTATATGTTTTAAATAATAATTTTTAACAATTTTTCTTAAACCTTTAGCAGGAGCTTTAGGTGTAACCCCATTTCTAACTATAGCTGGAGATATTAGTATTAATTTTTGATTAGGATCTTTTAATGCATTATAAACAATTGCTACTGCTCCACCAAATGAATATCCTAATATATAATCAACCTGTAATTTATTTTTCTTTAAATAATCAAATACATAATTAGCATAGTCTTTTAAAAACCAGGATTTATTTGGTTCTACTTCTCCACAAAAACCTGGAAAGTTTAATTTATATATTTCAAATTTCTTAGATAACTCATCTACAAATTTTTTTCTATTATCCCATGCATCTATAGAATTAGTCATGGAGGTATAGTTTTCATCATTCCAACCATGCAACAATAATATTTTCTTTTTCATAGTATACCTTCTTATATAAATTATAACATAAAAAAAATCATTAGTATCTAATGATTATTTTTTATTGATTATAAATAAATATCTATCAAAGTTTGATAAATCTTTTTCTACTACTATCTTTGCGTATGGATAATTTTCTTTAGCTAGCTTCTTTAATTCAAATCCTTGATCTGCACCTATTTCAAAAGCAATAATAAAATTATCTAATAAATATTTCTTGTAGTTTTTTATAATGAATTCATAGTATTCTAATCCATCATTATCGGCAAATAAAGCAATTTCAGGTTCATATTTAACTTCAGGACCTATTTCTTCATCTCTTGATACATATGGAGGATTAGATATAATTAATCCATATTTACTTAATGAATTAAATTTTTTCATATCAACATTAATTAAGTTAATATCAACATTGTTATCTTTTATATTTTGTCTTGCTATCTTTTGTGCTTTAGCAGATATATCTATACTAGTTATTTCTAAATCTTTTAATTTAGATTTTAAAACAATTGGTATACATCCTGATCCTGTACCTATTTCAAGTACATTAGTATTAGTCATATTATATTTTTCTAATAACTTTATTGTTTTTTCAACTAAACCTTCAGTTTCAAATCTTGGAATTAAGCAATCTTCACTTACTTTAATATCATAGCCATAAAAATCAACATTACCAATTAAATATTGTACAGGATAGTTTTTTTCTAATTTTTCTTTAACATAATCCATATTATCAGCATATTTGATATTAAGTAATTCCCAATCATTTTTAGTTATATTATAAGGACGATTCATTTTCTAATTTCATCCTTGTATCTTCAGTTATTAAAGCTTGAATAATAGGTTCTAAATCACCATTCATAACTCTATCTAATTGCATGATAGAAAATCCTATACGGTGATCAGTAACACGGTTTTGAGGATAGTTATAAGTTCTAATCTTTTCAGCTCTATCTCCAGTTCCTATTTTACTTCTTCTTAAGTCACCTTGTTTTTCAGCTTCTTCTCTTAATTTCATATCATATAATCTTGTTTTCATGATTTGAATTGCTTTTTCTTTATTTCTTAACTGACTTCTTTCAGTTTGTTGATAAACTATAATACCTGTTGGTATATGAGTAAGTCTAACAGCTGAGTCTGTAGTGTTTACTCCTTGTCCACCTTTACCAGATGCACGAGTAATATCTACTCTGATTTCATCCATATTTAGTTCAAAATCAATATCTTCAGCTTCAGGCATAACTGCAACTGTAGCAGTTGATGTTTGAATTCTACCATTTGATTCAGTTACAGGAACTCTTTGTACTCTATGAGAACCATTTTCATATTTTAACTTAGAATATACATTTTCACCTTTAACTGAGAATTCAATTTGAGCAAATCCACCAGCTTCACCAGGTGATTCATTTATTACTTCAGTCTTCCAACCTTGTGATTCAGCATAGTGAGTATACATTCTATAAAGGTCTCCAGCAAAGATATTAGCTTCATCCCCACCAGCAGCTCCTCTAATTTCCATGATGATGTTCTTTCCATCATTTTCATCTTTAGGAATAAGTAAGATTTCAAGTTCATGTTCAATTTGAACTTTTTTATCTTCTGCTTCAGGTAATTCAAGTTCAGCCATTTCTTTCATTTCAGGATCATTAATCATTTCTTTTAATCCAGCAATATCATCGATTACTCTTTTATATTCATTGTATTTATTGACTGTTTCTTCAATGCTTGCCTTTTCCTTATTTAACTTCATCATTTCTGTATAATTTGAAAGAACTTCTTCGCTAGAAAGAAGTTCATTTAATTCATTATAACGTTGTTCTATGATATTTAATCTTTCGATCATATATAATCTTCCTTTCTTATTTTAATTTGGAGATTATAGTCGCTACATCATATCTGCGTCTTCATCATTTGTGTCAATTACAACTAAGTCTTTTAAGTCATCTTCTTCAGGATCATCATCTAAAGATTCATCATCGTAGTTAACTTCAGTATCATCAGTTTCTTCTAATTCTTCTTCAACATCTTCATCAACTAATCCGATTTCTTCTTCATCTTCATCCTCTTCGATATCTAATTTAACTTTGTTAGAGTGGTTATCTTTTAAATCCCAGAAACCTTTTTCTAACATAATAAATCTTTTATCTGTTGATAATAATCCAAAGAATTGTTCAATGTGAGCTTCGAATTCACTTTCGGGTAATTCCATAGCTTTAATTACTTCCATGAATAAATCTTGGATTTTCATTTTTTTGCCATTTTGTTCTAATACATATTCAGCAACATCAGAATATGACATTGTCTCCAATTGTTCTTCTGTTAATTTAAGTTTTTTCAACTTAATTACCTCCTATCGCGTTTAGATAACTAAACATATATATTTAAAACAATACAAATTTTACCATATTTATATAGGATGTCAATAATATTTTAATATATGATGTCAAATTGAATATGCATATATTCTTTATTGTCTTCATCTTGAGGTATATCATAAGATATAGATATACCGTTTTCATTTACATTAAACGTGTTATTTATAACCTCTAAATCAAAAGAAACATTGTTTTCTTTTAATGTAATATATATCTTATTAAAATCTAAATTGCCAAAGATAATACTATCTTTTTCTTCTTTTTCAAAAGTATGCTTATTTTTATTAATTATCAATATATTATTATCGTATTCAATATTAATTATGTTAGATTCTTCAGTATATTCTACTTCTTTATCAATAATAATATCTTTATTATTTTTTATAATTAATTTCATATAAATCACCACACATATACGTATTATATAATAAAACATAAAAAAATGTAGTAATAAACTACATTTTATTTTAATAATCTAGAATCAAATTGTTTCTTAGCTTTATCTACAGTACCTTTGCCAATACCACTCTTTGCAATTTTATTAGCTGATACTTTTACACCTTTCATAGTGAAACTATAATAATCTTCAGATAAACTATCTCCAGAAATTGGAGTTGCAGCAAATACTGAATAATTTATAATATCTCCATATGGACTATCCATATATATTTCACAGAAATATGCAGCTCCATCAGTATAAGTTACATAGAACATATCAATTCCATTGTAAGTTCCAGCAGCTGCATCTGTAATTACATAACCAGCACTAGTAATTTCAGTTCCTAAATTTTTTATATCTGCTTCAGTTAAATCTTCAATTTTATAATTGTTTATTACGGATATACCAAATACAGTTTGATGACCATCATCTTTAACTACAGTAATACCTGAATTTAATTGATATAAGCTCATATTTGAATCTAATTCAAATTTATATCCATCTACAGAGTAAACATTTGTTGTTTGAATAACTGGTTCTGGAACCTTAGTTGTTGTTGGCATAGTTGTATAATTATATGTTGGATTAGTTGTATATGTATATTTTGTTGTTGAATTTACTGCTGTACTTCTTGTTGTATTTACTGTAGTAAATGTTTCTTCTTGTGTTACAGCTGTTGTAGTTGTTTTATTTCCACCTTTATCAGATTTACCACCTAAATTTTTAACAACTACTAATACTCCTAATACTAATATTACAACTACTAATACAGCAACTATAATAATAAATGCTAAGTTATTCTTTTTAGGAGGTTGTGCTTGTGGTACTGCTCCTTGAGGTGGTAATGTTGGATCACTAAATTGTTGTACATCATTTTGAACTACATTTTGTGCAGTTGGTTGTACTTGTGGTGTTACCTCCATTGGTGTTGGTGTTTGTGTTGCTTGTGTTTGATTTGTTACATTTTCATTATTTTCCATTTTTATCTCTCCTTTTTTATACATCTTCTACTTTATAATATGAACTAAACACATCAAATTCATAATCATCATATTCAAGATCCTTTGGTCTAGAAACCTTATAGAATTTTATTTCAGCTGTTTCACTTGGCTTTACTTCAAAATCATAGCCATCATCAGCAAATACTATTTTTCCATCTTTTTTATAAATCATACAAACTGAATATGTCATTTCATTAGCTGTATCATTTAAATATTTAAATATTACAGTGTCACTATAAGATCCTTGATCTTTTTCAATTATTATTTTAGATTTATCAACATCTACATTTATATGATTTGATTTACTTTTTGAAATACGGTAAGAAAAATCAAAATCATCAAATTCTTCATCAATTTTTCTTGAAAATTCAATTACAAAATTTGAACTTGGTTTTACATTATATGCATAACCAGAATAACTTGATTTAATTCTTAATCCATCTTTGTAAAAATTTAAATATACATCTACATCAATAATTTCTTCACTTACATTTTTTAATAATAAAGTTACTTTATTTTCACTAGTATATGAATCAGTTTCATATGCAAATGAATCAATAAATTTAATACTATTATTTCTTTTTGATTCTCTTTCAGGTTTTAAGAATGATTCATCTATTTTACTAAAATCTGTATTCTTTGCTTTAGTAGTTGTAGAAACATTATTTTTATTATATAAATTATTATCATTATTTTTATTATTCTTCTTAGGTAATAATAATACTATTACTAATCCAACGATAATTAATAATAATAAAACTACAACGACTACCTTTATTACTAAAGATTTACTCTTTTTATTATCTTCCATACTACTCACCCACCTTTATTAAATCTGATGAATAGAAATTATCATTTACATCATATATATAGAATAATATATACCATTCACCATCATCTATTGATCTAAACTCTAAATCTATATCATCTAACTTAAATTCAGCACCTGTTGTAACGGTATGACTTTCCCAATCTTCATTATCCATAACTTTACCATTTGAATCTAATATTTTATAAGTTGATTGAAAAATATCTAAACTACTAAATTTATCCATATCAAGAAGGGCTTTTCCAGCTATTCTTTCATCTCTAGATCGTAATGTTATTTCACCAAATTCAACTTTTCCATTATTATTGGTTAAGTAAATATTAACAGATTCACTAAGTTTACCAGCACTAAAATCAACTTCTTTATAATTCATAATACCAGTTAATCTTATAGAAGACATATCATTTATTTTTCTATTGATTGTTGGTAAATACATTTTGTCACCATCAGGTGATTCTGTATACAATAAATTATCTAAAGATACTCTTATAGTTTTATCATCTCTTAATTCAACATCAGTTGAATTTAAAACTATATCATAGTAATTTTTATATTCATCATTTTTTCTAAATAAGAATAATTGAGATAATTTATAATTTTCATATAATTCATCATCTAATTGATAAGAAAAATACTTTTTATCGCCTTCTTCTTCAGTTTTCATATTACTTACACCAGAAGTCATTTCTCTATAACCAGCATCATTTTTCATTTCAACTATTGAATTAACAAATTTTTTATAAGAATCTATATCTTTTAAGCCTTTATATATCTCTAAAGATCCATTTGTCGTTCTTTTAGATGCTTTAGCAGGGAAATATATAGATAAGCCATTAGAATATGCTAAATCCGTCTTATTATATACTATTGCTGCATCAAATGCTTTTTCTAATTTATCAGTTTTAACTGATGAATATTTACTAAGTAATTCAATTAAAGCTTTAAAATCAATTAAATCATAATACTCATTAGTATCAGGATCTGATGGAAACTGATAAAAACTATTTCTCATTTTTACAATCTTGCTATAGTTTTTAGCAACATCTACACCTTGAACAACTTTATTTAATTCTTGAGCTAATTCATCAATCTTAGATAAATCAATAACAGAATATGTTATAGGATAACTTACTTTAGGATAATCAATCATAACATTATAGTAAGAATCAGCAAATTTCTTTCCAGTTTCGATTTCATCATCATCAACTTTTAAGTCATTTATTGCTCCACCCATGATTGGAATATTATAACCTGAATAAGTTTCCTCTTCAGCAGCTATCATATATTTACTATATTTCTTTAAAACATTTGCTGCTTCAAAATTTCCCATTAAACAAGTTCTAAACTCTATAGTATTTAATTTAGCATTTTCTCCATTAAAAGGACTATTCTTAAATACTTCATCTAGTTCTTCTAGAGAAATAACATCATTATTAAATAATTGATCTTCAATAACTCCCTGATAAGCTCCACCATGATTTGAAAGAATTAAATTAAATTGATCTGCCGGATAATTATCATATCCATATTTTAAGAATTTAGTTAATTCTTTTCCATCACCGAGATTTGTTTTAGGATATGTTTCTATTTTTTCATATCCTGTAGGAGTTAACTTATATATAGCATTTTCTTGATTGCTAACAAAGTTATGCCATACTTGAGAGCCACCTGTATAAACAATTATATTTGTAGTATCAAAGTCTATTTTTGATGGATCTATGCTTGCCATATCTGCCGTTGCAGCCCAAGCCTGCGATTCCAGGTTAGCACCATCTATAAAAATCATGATTGTTCTTGAATTAAATTTTGGCTTTTTATCACCAAATAATAAAACTACAGCTAATAATATTATTACAATTATTAATAAAACTAATATTATTATTTTTTGCCACATCGGCATTCCCTGTTTATTATTAACAACAGGAATTGGATTAACACTAGGTTGGTTTGTGTTTATGTTTTGCGGAACACTTGGTTGTCCTGTATTTATGTTTGGCTGGACAGATGGTGGTGTAACTTGCGTGTTAGTCAAAGGATTTCCACAAAAACTACAAACTTGAGAATTATCATTATTTTCACTATTACATATAAAACATTTCATATCTATTCACCAATTCATTATTCTTCATCATTATCTTTTTTTATTCTAAAAATATATTGGTACATATCATCAAAGTTAAATTCTTCTATCTCAATATTTAAACCATTTTCCCTAGACTTTTTAATAATATTATTAATTTCATTTAATACTGATGTTTCATCAAGATATTGAGGTTTAATATATGTTGTTCCACCTTGAGGCGTATCTCCTTCTGCATCATCATCAAATAAATCATCATCAACATCTAACTCTTCAATATCTTCAACTGGTACTTCCTCTTTAAATGTCGCACCACCAAATCCTAATCCAGTATTAAAGCTTACTGCTTCATTTTCAAGATTATTAAATAATAAACTATCTTTTCCTTGTTCTGTAGTATTCTTTCCATGATATACATATTCAGATTCTTTATTATCAAATCCTAAATCTTCGGCATCTACTTCAATCGAATCAATATCTATATCATTTCTAGAATCAACATTAATTCCACCTGTAGCTGTTGCTGGAGTTTGATAAACACCTAATATATGATTTACTTCATCCTCTAACTTCTTAACAGACCATTTTTCTTGAATAATTAAATTTAATAATTCTACTTGCTTAGGTTTATCAGTTAATCTTAATAAAGTTCTTGCATGCCTTTCAGATATCTCACCACGGTTTAATGCGTTCTGAACATTATCATCTAACGATAATAATCTTATTTTATTCGCTATATTTGATTGGCTAGTCCCTAATCTTTTAGCTAATTGATCTTGAGTCAAATAATTTCTATCTAATAATTGTTTATAACTTTTAGCCTCTTCAATTGCTGATAAATTTCTTCTATGAGTATTTTCAATAATGGCTACCTCAGCAGATTCATTGTCATCCGCATAAACTATAATTGCAGGAACTGCAGGCATTCCACACATTTGTGATGCTTTATATCTTCTTTCACCTGCAATTATTTCATATTTATCTTGAATCCTTCTTAAAACTAAAGGTTGGATTATTCCGTGTTCTCTTATAGACTCCGCTAATTCCTTTAATCCATCTTCATCAAAAGATAAACGTGGTTGAAATCTATTTGGAATGATTAATTCAACTGGAACCATTCTTATCATAGCTTCCATTTTCATTTTAACCACCTTCTATTCTAAATAATATATTACTTTATTTTGGTGATTTTTTCAACAATTAAAAAGATAACAATACTGTTGTTATCTAGTTTTTTCATATGTTTCGATTGGAACATATTGTTCTATATATAAAATTTGTCCGGGAACAATATAATCAGGATTATTAATATCATTATCATTAATAATTAATTCCTCTGCACAATTATATTTTTTAGAAATAGATCTAATAGTTTCTCCTTCTTCTACTACGTGTTCAACATAAGTTAATTCATGTGTTTTATAAAACTCCATCATTTTATCATCATTTTTAGAAGCAATACTCATAATAGATATAAATAAAGTTGTAATAACTCCGCCAACAACGACAGTCCCTAAGAAACTATACTCTTCATTCTGTTTTTTCATATTAGCCCCTTCTTTTGAGTAATTATTCTAACACTAGTATTTTTTATATGCAAATAAAAAAGAGCAAGCGCTCTTTTATGGTTCAGTAGGTTCTTCAGGTTGTTCTGGTTCACCACTTGATGGTTCTTCACCAGTTACAGTAACAATTGTAGTTCCCACTTCTTTAAATATATATGAATCTTCTTCTGTTGGTGTTGGTTCTGTATAAGTATTATTTACTCTAACAGTTAATAAATATTCACATCCAACAAAAGCATCATGATAATCTGTACATTCACTTAAATCTAAACTTGTTAAATCAATTTCATTAATTGTGCTTGAATTTTTAACAAATGAATTTAAGTTTAATACTTTAATACCAGTTATTTCACTTAAATCTAATGTAGATAATACACTAGTGCCCATAAACATCTTAGTCATATTTACTTTAGTATTTCCATTTAATCCAGATAAGTTAGCAGATGTTAAAACTGAACATCCTTCAAACATAGAAGATAAATCATAATCATCTGAATCAGCTAATTTTAAATTTTTCATAGATAATGTTTCTAATTTAGTAGAATTTTTAAATGTATTAGCAAGTGATGATATTCCTGGAATATTCCAATTATCACCTGAGAAGTTAACAATTTCAGAATTTAAAGCAAAATCTTCAATTGTAGATTCATTTCCTAATATTTCACTATTATCTAATTTTAATGTAGTAATTTTCATACCTTTAAACATTGAAGTTCCTGTTAATTTTTCTTTAGCAACTATTTTACTATCAATTGAAGTAGTATTAGCACCTTCAAACATACTAGTTAAATTAACAGCCCCATCAAATTCCATAGTTCCAATTGATAAATTTGAAACAAAAGCATTTTTAAACATGTTTGATGCATCAGTTGCTGCATTAAATTTCCATGTAACGATATTTAATTCAACCATATCAACATCTTCAAATGCGCTAGCAAAGTCAGTTACTTTTGATACATCCCATGCAGCTAAATTTAAATTGCTTATTTTAGTACCTTTGAATATTGAATTCATATTAGTTACTTTATCAGCAATTAATCTAGAAGGATTTACAAATTCTTCTAAATTAGTAAAATTAGCAAATAAATTCGATGAATCTGTTGGTAAATTAATAAATCCATTAGCGATTATATACATATCTGATTTTGTTGAATCATCTGCATTAGGAACTAAATAAGCTCTAATTGAATCTGTACCATCAGCTGCAACATTCATCACTTCACCTTGAATATTATCTGGTAAAGTAAAATCATCACCAATATCATCATTAATAATTATTCTTTTAACTTTAGCCATAATCTCGGAAGTATAGTATCCTGTATCTTCTGTATATGGCATTAAATCTTGATATGATCTATTTCTTCTAATACTTATAAATCCCCAGTTACCATTAATTGATTCTATTTTTGCATAACCAATTCCTGTACCTATAATTAATAATAATATTAGAATAAATATGATTTTCTTCTTTTTTCTCATACAATCATCCCATTATTCTATTAATATTATAACAATAGATTATTGTAAATTAGAATACAATATTTGATGTTTACATAAAAAAAACAAATATTATACAACTGTTAGTATAATATTTGTTGAATTAAGTGTAATATTTGTTTTATTTGCTGTCGTAGTATTATATGAAGAATTAATATTAACCGTTGTTAAAACAGCACATTCAGCTAACATCTCTTCCATGTCTTCAGCAGCACTAAAATCAAATGATGATAAATTTAATGTTGTAATTAATTCATCACCTTCAAACATATATTTATAACTCTTAACATTTGATGTATTAAATCCTGATACATCAAGAGATGTAATTTTTAATAAACCTGTAAACATTCCTTCCATTGATTCAACTAAATTTGTTGTAAATGAAGTAAGTGTTATACTTGTTAATTTTTCACATTTACCAAACATGTAAGCCATATCCTTAACTTTAGCTGTATTAAAATGTGATACATCTATAGAAGATAAATTAACACAATCACTAAACATAAATCTCATTGATTCAACTTTACTTGTATCAAAATCATCAACATCTAATGTTGAAACTAAAGTAAGACCAGTGAACATTCCTTCCATATTAGTTGCATTAGGAGTTCTGAAATTTGATACATCTATTACTGATACTTTTCCACATTTTGAGAACATATATTCAAATTTAATAACATTTGTTGTTACAAAACCTGATACATCTAATGTTTCAACTAAATAACATTTATTAAACATATAATCCATACGTTCTGCTCTTGCTGTATTAAAATGTGATACATCTATTACTCTTAATTTTTCACATTCATTAAACATACCTTCAAAATATAGAACATTATCGGTAATAAATCCTGATACATTAATAGAAGTTAAACTCTTATTGTAACCAAACATATAACATAAACTTACGGCATGTGATGTATCAAAACTAGTTACATTCAAATTATTAATTTTATAACATTTATTAAATAAGTAACTAAAATCTGTTCCACTTGATGTATTCCAATTAGAAACATCAACTGTTAGTAATTCATTACATTCATTAAATACTGCTTCAAATGATTGAACAGATGAAACATCAAAACTTGTAACATCTAAATTTTTTACTATTAAGCATCTATTAAACATACCTTTAATTGTAGTTATAGCTGCTGGAGTCCAGTTAGTTAAGTCAAGGACTGGAACTTTCTCACACTCACTAAACATATATTCAAATAGAGAAGCTCTAGAAACATCAAACTTAGATACATCCAATGATGTTAAAGACTTACATCCACCAAACATATATTGAAAATCTGTACTTTTACTTGTATTAAATTTAGTTGTATCAAATTGCAATGTTGTTAAGCTATTACAATTTGCAAACATTCCTTCAAAATTTGTATTATTTGAAGTTTCAAATTTTCTTAAATCTAATGTTAATAATTTCTTACAATTATTAAACATATACTCTAAATCAGTTGCTGATGCTACTTTAAATTTATTTCCAAAAGTAATTTCTGTAACATTTTCCATCCCACTAAACATCGAATCAAAAGTATCTCCACTAGTAGTATCAATATTGGATAGATTTAAAGAAGTTATTTTATTAACATTTTTAAACATTTCACCAAAATCAGCATTATTTACTGTATTAAAACTTGATAAATCTATTGCTTCTAAATTTGTACAATTCATAAATAATTGTCTCATAGACCAAGAATCATCAGTTGAAACTAAATTCATTCCTCTTATATTTTTTAATCCAGTAAAATCTTTAAAGAATCCAGTAAAATCTTCAGGAGCATATATACTTCCAGTTCCTTTAATATATACATCATATTTAGAATTATCATTAGTAACTACATATCCAATAATTGATTGATCCCATGCAGCAGATAAATCCCATACTTCTAGAGCATTATCTGGAACTAATTTATTTGTATCTTGAATGATTATATTTTCTATATTAGATAAATATTTAGAATCATAAAAAGCGGTACTATTTTTGGTATCGTCATCAATTCTTGCTCTGTTTTGTGTAATCAAGTTACTTCTACTAGCTAAAGATATCTTCTCACCATTTTTCTTAACACTAATATATCCATATACCTTGGATAAACTTCGTATTTGCGCATATCCTATACTAATAGATAATAAGAGCAAGATAAAAACAAAAGTTAAAATTTTCCGTTGTTTGTTTCTAAACATCGCTATCATCCTTATAATATATTTATACTATTTTTTCCAATTTATATCAATATGTTAATTTAAATTTGAAGTGCAACAAAGTTGCATTGAAAAAGACATATTAGTTTCCTATAATATCCCTTACAGAAAAAACAGGAAGGAAATCAAATATGTCTGAAACAAATAATACTACAAAAACT
>Ga0247610_10003021_pt1 | contig 18867 bp, 2 predicted proteins | sample 174DNAGHGhighgp2_FD_193483 | JGI IMG/M metagenome (GOLD analysis project Ga0247610, IMG submission 193483) | Sheep rumen microbial communities from Palmerston North, Manawatu-Wanganui, New Zealand - 1742 DNA GHGhigh gp2 | ecosystem: Host-associated > Mammals > Digestive system > Stomach > Rumen ...
ACTGACTGTGAGCCTAATGCTAACGTGGAGGCTCTGCGCGTTTGGATGGATCAGGCTCAGATAGAGGCTCGTCCGCTGTGGAAACCGATGCACTGTCAGCCCGTTTATCGTGCTCCGCTAAATGAAGAATTAAGAGTGAAGAAGCAACGCTCGACGGCCGAAGGGAAAGTCAATGAAGAATTGCCCAATGGCATCATCTGTCAGACTTCTGGATCAAGTGTTGCATACATCAATGGTGTGAGCGAGCAGTTGTTCAAGGTTGGTATGTGTCTGCCAGCTGGGCCGTATGTGACGGATGATGATGTGAAGTACATTGTAGAAACCATAAAGAATGCTATTGTGGATTAAATCCGTTTGGCAATTCTGCTCATTTCTCTTTTGGCCACGATGGAAATAGGGGAAACGCATTTGTTCTTTGAACTATTGCAGATTGCTCTTGGGAACCGGGAATGTCTGTCGCGAAGCCTTTCTGAAGAAGAATGGGAGTATATATATAACCTGTCGAAAGAACAGGCTATATTTGGATTGATGTTGAAGGGTATTCAACATCTGCCACAAAGTCAGCTGCCCCCAAAACTCTTGTTGCTGCAATGGGTTGGAGAAACAAATTTAATTCAGCAGCATAACGAGATGATGGATAGGGCAGTCGTGGAACTCTGCCGAATGATGGAAGAGGAATGTATCCGTATCTTCGTTTTCAAGGGACAATCGGTTGGAGCTCTTTACGATGATCCAAGTTTGCGGCAAAGCGGAGATATTGACTTCTATTGTCACAACGAGGATTGGGTGAAGGCTGTTCATTATTTCAAGGAAAAGAAAGGATTGCAGCTAAACGATTTGAATTCTCAAAAAGATGTCTGTTTCACCTTGAATGATGTTATCTACGAGATGCATAACCAGATTACCGTGTTTAGCTATCCAAGTCACTCAAGATATTGGAAGAGGACGGTGATGCCGGAAATAATAGCACATCCTTATTCTGTGAAAGTGGGTGGAGCGGATGTGCCGACATTGGCACCTACGTATAATGCATTGTTCATATTCATCCATATTTTTCAACATCTAATAGCCGATGGTATTGCGCTCAGACAGTTTTGCGATTGGGCTCAGGTACTTGCGACTCAACATGATGAGATTGATGTTGATATTCTCGGGCGCCATTTGAAAGGACTTGGTTTGCCGGAAGCATATTCTGGCTTAGGTGCCGTTCTTACGGAAAAGTTGGGATTAGCTCCTGAACTTTTTCCTTTTGAAATCAGCGATAAAGACAGAGAACGGTTGCCTGCCCTTTGGCAGAATATGTTGGAGCGAGGTAATTTCGGCAGAAAAGTAAGCTACAAGACGAAGAACATGTATGCTCATGGATTGGAACATCTATGGCGTATGAGCAAACAAGCCCGAGAATTCTATCATTATGCTCCTGCTGAAGCATGGTGGCATATTCCAAGCATGTTTTCATGGTGGCCAATAAAAATCGGCAGGATGTTGAAAAAGTCAATAAGTAAATGAAGATTACTCAGGCCTTATTGAACAGTCTGACGGAGCAGGCGAAGACGAGTCCTCAGTTGAGGATGAACATGGATTTGCGAAACTCTCCTGAGGATAAGAGCCAGCGGATGCTGAATGCGATTGAGCCTGGGAGTACGCTGCCAATTCATAGGCATCGGAATTCGTCGGAAACGGTCGTGTGTCTGCGAGGACGATTGGTGGAAGAGTTCTATGACGAACTGGAGCGTCGTTGTACAGAGGCGATAGAGCTGTCACCGAATGGGCCGGTCGTTGCTGTGAATATTCCAATCGGCCAGTGGCATACGGTGCGCTCTTTGGAGTCGGGTACTGTTATCTTGGAGGTCAAGGATGGCCCTTATGAGCCTTTAGATTCAGAAGATATCTTATCTTAATGAAGAGGAGGACTATACTTCGCTATTACAAGCTGGAGATGCTTGACAGGCTTCATCTGGCTCGGGAGCAACACCAGAGCGTGATGGTGTAGATGCCGACGGGTGTGGGGAAAACGATCCTCCTGGCGGAGGCTATTAGAGAGTAAGCAGCAATAGTAAAACCGGTACTACAAAATTATTTGCGGGGACATTGAGGCCTTTTGGGCATCGTGATTCTGTAAGTTCACAAACGTGGCACGGCGTGTTTGACATCGTGGCACGCTAAGTTGGTCAACGCAGCACGGTGTGCTTGGCATCGCGGCACGGTGCGTTTTTCATATTACCACGAATTGCACGAATTACGACCACTTTGCTGGTGGGTGGACTGCAATTGCAGAAATCCTTCCTGGGTCACAAATACAGCAGCAGCTACAGTCGAATGGGATTGTAGCTGCTGTTGTTATAATATATAAGGACCAATGCCTGTACTGGGTCGAATGCCTACCGGTCTATAGGGAGCCTACCCTACTCCGCTCCTATGATGACGTTGGTGTCCTTGTTCACCTTGCCGGCATCGCCGCCGCCAAAGACGTTACCTTTGACGTGCGCGCCCTTCATGATGTTCACCTGCGTCCAGACCACGGTGGAGAAACGGTCGCCGGAGTCCGAGTCACCACGGCTTCCGCCATAGACCTCGCCGCCATACATTTCGTTGTAGCCTGTCGGGGAACCGACCATGCCCCTCACGTTGACGGTACACTGCGACTGCTTGCCTACTTCGGAGGCATGGTCGGGATCGTCCTTCCGGTAGGGATAGGTGCCAAGCGCCAGGGGATTGGGAGGAGGACCTACGCTGGCACGGGAACCGCCGCCATAGACGTTGCGGTGGATGATGCCGCCGTTGATGTCCACCTGAGTGAAGCGTGTCACGGAACCCGCGGAGGTACAATAGTCCTGCTCCTTCACGGGTGAGCCTTGATATGTGAATACGTCGTCGTAATCTCCGTCATTGTTGATGTCAAACTTGTACAGGCTGATACCGGAGCCCGAGCCATAGACGTTGCCTCGGTGCAGCCACTGGGCGTCGTCGAGGTCGGAGGTCTTGAGGAGGTTCGTCTGGTTATCAGTGGAGTAAGGAACACCTATCTCTCCGCTGTTGACTATCACATGTGCGTCCCGGCGGATGTGGCCGTCCTGACCGCCGCCATACACGGAGCCGAGGATGAGCGGAGCCTTGCCGCTTTGACCCGCATCCGCGTTGTCCTGGCCTGCAGTGCCGATGGTCACCTTCGACTCGTTGACATAGCCGGAATAGGACTCCGGTATGTACTTGTAGGGAGGCAGCACGTTTACGTTTGGCACGGCCTCACCTCGGGCGCCGCCGAAGACGTTGCCGTAGGGCAGGCCGTCCTTAACGGTCTTCGACGGGTCGGATTCATTTATGTATCCTACCTTACCGCCGAGTACCTTCACGTCGGTCTTGCCGCTGTTCAGGAAGTGCCATGCCAGGTCACCCGTGCTTGCGCTCGTCCACAGGCTCGGCAGATACTCGCCATAGCCCAGCGTGAAATAGTCATCCGGGCCGCCGGCATAGTTGCCCTTGCCCATGGAGGCCATGTTGCCGCCGCCGTAGATGTTGCGCATCACGCGGCCGCCCGTCATGGTCACTGACGTGTTACCATAGACCTTGCCGGAAGTGAAGCCGTGGATGTCGGTCTCGTATTCTGCGGGATCTTGGCCGCTGACGTAGGACTCGACTTTGCCCAGACGGCCACGGTACATGTCCTTGCCCTTGCCGCCGCCATACATGGAATGGCCTATCAGGCCGCCGCTGAACGTCAGGCTGGTATTTCCGATGACATGGCCGTTCTCGCCGCCGCCATAGACAGAACCGCAGACACAGCCGGGATAGACTCCCGAGGTCATTGTCTTATAGTTCGACGGTGTGGCCGTGTTGTCTGTATAGCTGATCTCTACGAAGGTGTTGTTCACGTTGGCACAGAACGCCATGTCGTAGCGGTCGCCCGTTATGCCGCGGCCGCCGCCGAACACGTCGCCGTTGTCCTCCGCGAAGGCTTTCTTCTGGTCGTCAGTCAGGCTTTCGTCGCTTCCCATGTAGTCCTTGCCGGTAAGGCCGATACGGCCGCCGGTGACGGTCACGTGGGACGTTCCATCATATCCGGGCTGGTACTCCAGCTCGTAGGGCCAGCTGAGGCCGAAGTCCGTATACTTCTCGTTTTCCTTTTCGCCCTCGGTGGCGTCGTGTCTGCCGGACGTACGGGCTTTCTCGAAGTTGATGACGCCCACCGAAGCCATCTCGCCGCCGCCATAGACATTCTTCTTCACCCAGCCGCCAAGGATGTTCACGTTGGTGGTGATGCCGACGCAACCGGCAAACTGCATGGGCGTGAAGGTGTAGCTGGCATCGACATAGCCTGACCCGTGATCCTCCTTCACATGAATGGTTGTGGAGGTGGTGTAGTCCTCACTACCGTAGCCGCCGCCATAGACATCACGGCAGACGGTGGCGGTGCCTGCGCCATCCTTCACTACGGTATTGGTGGAGGCATCCCACCTGCCGCCTATCGTCACGTGGGCGTCGTCGTGGACGGTGCCGAACTCGCCGCCGCCATAGACGTTGTGCTTGACGGTGCCGCCGGTGATGTTGACCGAGGCAGTCTTTACCTGGGCCAGCTCCGGCCAGATGTCATTGGTGGTGTAGCCGTCGAGCATCTTCAGGCGTCCCATGCTGCCGCCGAAGACGTTGCCGCCGGTGGTGTGAGACACCCTGAAGACGCGGTTCTCGCGGTCATACTTGAATACGGTGTTCGGGAGGCCGTTGCTGCTCTTCAATGCGGACAGCTCTGCTTCCAGGGCCTCCTCGAGAAGGGCGTCGGTCGTATAATCGGCCGGATTCGTATTGGAGACAAAAATCTTGTCTTCGAGGTCATTGCCGATGGTACCGCCGCTGATGTTGACCGTGACATGGCCGTAGGTGTTCCCGCCTGTGTCGTCCTTGAACAGGCCGTAGCGGTCTTCGTCGGGAGACACTATCCAGGTTCCCACTGATGCCAGGCGGCCGCCGCCGAAGACGGAGCCGAGTATCGTGCCGCCGTCGATGAAGACGTCCACATTGCCGCCTACGTCACCGGCCGTCTGCACGTCGCCGGCGAAGCCGCGGCCGCCGCCGAAGATGTTGCCGTCAACATAGGACGTGCCGGTCGTTCCGATAACGGGGCTTGCCGTGACGACTGGATTATTCGGGTCCGTGGTGTCGGTGGTGTTCTTGACCGTCACCTTGGTGTTGCCCAGGACACGGCCGTCCTCGCCGCCGCCGAAGACGGAGCCGTAGATCTTGCCGCCGGATATCTCCACTTCCGTCTCATTGACAAGCGTGCTTATGGAGAACATCTTGCGCTGGTCGCCCTTGCCGGCACCGAAGACGTAGCAGGTCAGCGGGTGGTTCACCATCTGGCTCACGGTGCGGGGCACGCCTACGGTGCCGCCTGTCATCCTAACGGTGCACTTGCCGCCGCTGCCGGAAAGGCCTGAGCCTACATTCGTCAGCTCGTTGCCGCCATAGACGTTGGTCAGGATATGGCCGCCCTTTATCTCGACAAGGGTGTTGCCCTCTACCTCACCGGCGTGCTCAACCCAGCGGCTCGTCCCGTCGGCTGCCCGATAGGAATAGAATCCGGAGCCGCCGCCGAACACGCTGCCGTAGAACGTCTGGCCGTTGGAACCCGTCGATCTGGCGTCGCCTGCCGGTTTCGTAAAGCCTGCGTCATAATAGGCCTTGCCGTCGTTCACATACAGGGCGTTGGCGTCGTAAGTCGCGAACACGTCCTTGCGGCCGTCACCGTCTGTGTCCTCGCCGTATGGCCAGCTGTGGCATTCCAGGTCCGTGCCGTCGGGTACTGTATAGTCATCTGCCCATACGCCATCCGGATAGCGCTCCGTCGTGTTCCTGCCGCAACCGACCTGTCCGCCCTCGATAACGACATGGGTGTCGTTCAGTACATGGCCGTTCTCGCTGCCGCCATAGACGGAACCCTTCACGAAGGCCGTGCCGCTGACGGTCACATTGGCGTTGTTGACGAAGGCCTTGATGTTATTGGATACGTCATCCGACGGGTCAGCACCCCTGCCGGCACCGAACACGTGGCCCTTGTCCCAGGAGGGGGAGGAGGGGTCCATCAGAACAGTGGTGGCGGGACCGACCACGCCGCCGCTGATGACGACGTTGCTGACTCCGCCTGACGTGCAGGCATAGGGCTTTCCTATTGCCAGGGAGGTGGAGTGTGATGTGTTGTAGGCGGCGTCCACAGTGGAGAACACGCCCACATGACCGAGATTGCCGCCGCCGTAGATGCGGTTCTCAACGGAACCGTCGGCCATGGTGACATACGTGTTGCCCGTCACGTCGCCGTTGTTGCCGCCGCCGTAGACGTAGCCGCCGCCACCTCGGCCTTCTACATACTTAACCTGCGCTGCTGTGCGGGAGGGAACGGGTACGGAGGCGGCTTCGTTGCCATCCTTGTCATACCACTTCCAGTCGCCTGTGGTCATGTCCTCGTCCCACTTCCACTTGTTGTTGGTCTTGTCCTCGTAGGTGTATTTTTTGCCGCTGGCATCCTCTGTCTCCCACTTACCGTCGCGGTTGATCCACTTGCCGGTGCCTATCTCAACATACGTGTCTCCGACAATGTCGGCCTCGTTGCCGCCGCCGAAGATGTTGCCGATCGTGCCGAGAGGCAGGGGAACATAGTACTTCGTGTTCCCACTGGTGGTCTCGGAGGTCACGTCCGAGGCGTCGTGCGTGCCGCCGTTCACGTCCTGGTAGTCAGGAGCGGCGTCCGTTCCCTTGTTGGCAACCAGCATACGGCCGTCGGTCATGTTCACGTTGATGTGAGGGCTGCCCACTACCAGAGCACGGTAGCCGCCGCCGTAGATATTGTCGATGCGGGTCGCTGAAATAACGTTGACGAGCGGGTTGTGATACGGGACGGACAATGCGCCATCGTCGTCTTTCCGGAGCACCTTGCGCTGCTCGATGCCGTCTATCGTCTCTGTCTCATAGCTGCCGTCTCCCTTCTTCGCATAGCCGTAGATGGAGTAAGGGGCCAGGTAGCCGCCGGCATAGAGCTCCTCGATGATAATGGGCTCGCAGCCGTTCTCGCGGACCTCCACGGTGATGGAGCCGGCAATGGCACCGCTGGTGTTGTTGCCGCCGAACACGCGCTTGAAGTGGGAGCCGTTGGTGATGCTGAGCTTGACGTCTGCGTTGACGTCTGCATTCTTCGCGCCGCCGAAAATCTCGTCCATGTTGCGGACGCAGTCCATAGACATGTCGATCTCACCGTCCTGAGGGGCATCCTTGCCCGCACCGTAGCTCTCGTCAACCTTCAGAGGACAGCTGTCGTCCATGCTCTCGTACATGGACTGGGAGGTCATCGCGATGTTGCCCTTGTGGTTGCTGCCGCCGTAGGCATAGTGGATGCGGCCGCCGGCTATCTCGGAGGAGGCGACGCCCGTGCCGTAGCGATAGTTGGCCTGGCGCTGCTCCTTGGTGGACGCGTCTGAATTGTCCACCGCCGTGTAAGGAGTGGCGGACGCTCCGGTGCCCTGGCTGCCGCCGGTGACATAGTGCGTGTAGTTGTGGTAGCCGATGTTGGCGCCGGGGTTCTCGTAATAAACGCCGTCCACCTCGTAGATGTCAAGGCCGTTACCGCCGCCGAACAGCTCCTCTATCTCGTAGGTCGCGTTCACCCTGACACGGGTGGCTGTGGCGGGTGCGGCATTGCTGCCGCCATATACCTGGTAGATACTGGTATAGTCGCATCCGTCTATGATAACCTCGCAGAACTCGTCTGAATTCGCCGGCTCGTAGGCGGCCAGGTCGCCGCCGCCATAGACGGCCTGTACGTCATACAGGCACCAGAACTGCTGCTGAACGTTCGATATGGCCGTCGCAAGCTCCTCGTCCGTCGGGTTCACGCTTTCATGTGTCGCCTGAGCGGCTGCTATGACTGATGCGTCGATCCTCGCATCCTTGTAGCTGCCGCCGCTCTGCGTCGCGTCTATCAGGCGCTGCAGGTACTGGACTGCAGTCTCCTGGGAACTGTCCGTGTCGTTCTCGCCCTGGACGGGACGCTTGCCGAGCTTGTCGCTGATGGTGCCTGACGCGGATGCGGTGTTACGGTTCTGAGTCGCATGGACATGGACCTTGGCGTGTCCCTTCGGAGTGCCGTTCTGGTCGTTGCAGCCGAACACGCGCTCCACGATACAGCCCGGTGACGACGTGTCAACGGTAGATATGCCCGATACCAGCTGTCCGTTCAGGTCAACCAGAATGTCGCCATAGACCTTCGGGGCCCTCGCGGTCCCCCACTGGCCGAGGCCGCCGCCGTATGCGTCGTGTCCGATGGTGCCGCCCGTCAGGTGGACGTATGTGGTGGTGCTGGAGGAAGACTTGCCTGAAGCCCATCCGCCGGCACCGCTGTTTGCCGTACCGTTCCAGTTGCTGGTGTTCGTGTCGGCGTATGCGCCGCCGCCGTAGAGGTTGTTGCCGACGGTGCCGCCGGACATCCCGACTACGACATTCTCACCCACGGCACCGAACTCGCCGCCGCCGTACACATCCTTCCTGACAGTACCGCCGCCGATGCTGACGTATGTGTCGTTGTTGACGATACCGCCGCCATAGCTCTCGTCACCCATGCCGCCGCCGAAGACGCTGCCGAAGACATATTCATTTTCGGTGCCACTGGCTATCACCGTGCCGATGGTGCCGCCTTCGACGGATATCTCCGTGCCGTACCTCCTTGTACTTACTGTATGGATTCCCGTCACGGTACCGAACTCGCAGCCGCCGTAGACGTTGCCCTTGACCACGGCGTCGCCCCTGACGGTCAGGTTGGTGCTCTTGACGCTGCCCAGCTTCTCCCAGTTGCTGATCTGCGAACCTGTCAGTGTCGTGCGACGTCCCATGCCGCCGGCATAGACGTTGCCGCCCTTGGTGTGGATCAGGCGGTTCTTGGAATCGTGAACGGTGTTGGGCATGTTGGACTTGGCCGCTGTCAGGGCTGCTCCTGTCACATTTGGGGCAATGTAGTCGTATTCGTAACCGTTACCAATCGTACCGCCGCTGATTGTGATGTTGACAAGACCATGATCATCACTATCCTGCATATTGCCATTACTCGTATCCAATCCTACAGAACCCAGTCGTCCGCCACCATAGACGGAGCCTAAAATATCTCCACCCGTGATATTAAGGGTAACATTGCCACCCACATTGCCGGCAAGCAAGTTCTCGCCACTGAAACCACGACCACCGCCGAAAACATTGCCTTCCACATACGAGGTGCCCCAAGTACCAATCTTGGCACCTGGCTTGATGTTCACCGTAACATCGCCCAGCACATGACCATCCTCTGCACCGCCAAAGACGGAGCCATAAATGATTCCACCAGAGATGTCAACCAACACGCTGCCCACGTTGTTCATACCATTGAAATGGGAACGGGGGTCACCCTTGCCCGCACCAAAAAGGTAGCAGGTCAGGGGGTGTAGGGCAATCTGTTCCAGCGTACGCGGCACACCGAGCGTTCCACCTGTCATCTTCACTGTGCTGGTACCCAGAACGTCGGTATATTCGTTACCGCCATAGACGTTGGTTAGGATATGGCCACCAGTGATTTGTACCTCAGTGTTGCCCTCTACCAGACCTGCAGAGGGGAGCCATTCATAATCAGTGACCTTACCCGTAGTTTCATTCTTTGCCTTCTCGTAGGGGAAGTAGCCTGAGCCACCACCGAATACGCAACCATAGTAGGTCTTACCATCGCTTGGATTCGCAGAACTACCACCGGGATAGAGAGAAGGAGCATCGTCTGCATACGGGTCGTATGTCTCAAATACCAAATTGGGGGCTTCGTTAGTACCTATATTGCGTCCGTAGGTCCAGTGTGAACATTCGGCCAGTGCATTACCATCGGTTACCGGGGTTGTGGTCGGGTCGATGAACTTATTAACTGTACCGCCAGAACCGTCTGTGTAAGGCACAGCCACATATGGATGTTCGGCAGAACCATCTCCAGTAACACTTCCTTCACCACAACCAATCTGACCGCCTTTTATCTTCACGAGTGTGTTCTGACGTACACGTCCGTTCTCACCACCGCCATAGACGGAAGCCATGATGAGTGCAGTACCCTCGATGGTCACGTCTGTATTATAGACGTAACAGTGGAAGTCTGCATCTTCATCAACGTCAGGATTCTCCACAGTTCCTCGGCCAGCTCCGAACACGAACCCAATATCCACAGGACCGTTAGGATCTCCCTCCTCTATGAGGTGACGACCGGTATTATTCATACCACCAGTAGCCAACGCTGCTTCAGCAGGACCTACCTGGCCGCCGCTGACAACAACCGTACATGTGCCGGTATTCCTGCCGGATGCAGATGTGGTACTGGTTGTCCCATCACCTGTTTCCCGCTCCCATTTGTCGGGTTTACCACCAACACAGCCTTCGTGAGATGTGTTGTGATTAGAATCATCCCTATCAAACGTACCAACCGAACCCATGAGGCCGCCACCATAGACGCCGTCATTGACATATCCGCCAAGCATCGTCACATAGGTGTTGCCCTTCACGTCAGCCTCGCAGCCGCCGCCATAGACACTCTCCATCACAGAGCCGGCACCCTGATGAACGTAACTGTCGCCACCAACGTCGCCCCTGTTACCGCCGCCGAACACGCCATACTGCCATTCGGTACCTTGAACCGAGACTCCCTCAAAACCGGCAGCTGTATGGTTCACAATCTCATAGACATCGGAGCCATTCTTCTTGGCACAGATGTTCACATAGGTATTTCCTGTCACTTCGGCCCTATTACCGCCACCATAGATATTGCCTGTGATATGAGCGCCAAGGACATCTGGTACATCGTAAGCAATTTCGGTATCTGATATATCTGTACGGAGCTTCCCGTCAGCATCATATACAGGTTGACCAGCCGCATTCACAGGTACGCCATCCGGATCATGCCGCATGATACGCACCGTGTTTTCCGTACCGATATTGACGGTAGCATTGCCATTAACTGCTGCCGCATCTCCACCACCATACACATTGCCTATAGTGCCAATCTCATTCTTGATTGTACATACGCAGGTTTTGGCTACCATGTCAACGGAAGTGACAGTAAGGTTTGGTGACATAGCCTCAACAAGTGCTTTTATTTCTGCTGAAGTATAGTCACTCCATGGTTTCTCTAAATAGTCCTGATTTATAGGCATCGTTGCAGAGCTACCAACCCAGAGTCCGTGTACCATATTGATGTTCACCTCTGTGGGAGCACTTACGACGGCTTTCGATCCCCTACCGCCACCATAGAGGTTTCCGATTCTGGTGCAGGACTTGATATTCACGGTAATCTTGGGATCTGTATTACTTGCAGTATTGGGATAGGCCGCATCGTTACCACCACCATAGAGGTTTTCAATGATAATCGGTTGACAATCGCTTGTTTCCTGGATATTGACCTCAATCTTGCCTCCAATGCTTCCGCCGGCATCATTGCCACCGAACACATTGTTAAAGGTTCCGCCGATAATGGTCATTTTCACATCTCCCGTGATTCTTGCATTCAAGGATCCGGCATAGGCCTCATCTACAGTGTTACCAGGACACTTTATCACGATATCCACACTTTCCACATCGGCATTTCTGCCTGCGCCATACACGTTGGTGATTCTCAATGGACAATCGGGGTCTCCTGCAGTAAGCAGTGTCTGGGTTACTTCACCACAAAGGCCTCTCTTGTTGCTACCGCCATATACCCAGTGAATCATGCCACGGGTTGCGGTAATCGCGCCATTACCAGCTGTCCCATCATACTTCTTCACATCCGCTCCCTGGTTTTGAACCCAAGTTACGCCATCCGGGCCCAATATCGGGTCATTACCATTACCACCGCCAAAGACGAAGCCAACTTCGAAAGAGCCATCAATAGTGACGGATGTCTGAGGCACTGATGCAGAATTACCGCCGCCATATACATAATTGACACTGGTATCACTACATCCCTGCACAAGAACCTTTGTATCCTTTGCGTAATCTCCTGATTCTACCACAGGTATGTAATCAGCCAAATTGCCGCCGCCATAAACAGAATAGAGCTCATATTGGTTATTTGGGTCATCTTTGGCTAACATATGGATAGGACGTCCATCTGCTCGTGAAGTCGCATGGACATTAACCCTGATGCTGCCTTTAGGTGTTCCCTTGATATTGTTGGCACCGAACACACTTCCGGAAGTGGGAACCCATACTGTCTCATCCTTATTGGTTTCCGTATCATGATATGTACGGTTCTGACCCGCTGTAATGAATGCCGCTCCCGCAACGTTAACCGTCACGTCACCATAAACCATAGCTTCTATGGCAGGATCCGAACTTGCAGCAGCGCGTCCCAGACCGCCACCGTAGGCATTGCCTATCAAGCCGCCGAGCAAGTTGACCGTGGTCTTACGGTTATTCGCGTAATAGCTTTTACCTGCTTCTGCTTTTGCAGCCTCGTCTGTAATCTCAGTATAGGTGCCACTATCATAAAGATAAAGTCCGGTTACAGACGATGTTCCAGCCGTGAGTCCCGTGACTTCTGTCCAGTCATAGGAAAGTATTCCTGTCCCGGCATTCCAGTTGGCAGTATTTGTATTCGCCAGTGCGCCGCCGCCATAGACATCGCCGTTCACTCTGGTCGTAGCAACAGTACCACGAATTGTGACACTGACATTCCCTGTCACATCAGCCTCCTGACCACCGCCATAGACATTGGTGGATACTATACCACCAGAGATGTCCACGGTTGTGTTTCCGGTCACAACAGCCGTTGAGCCGAGACCGCCGCCAAAGACATTGGTTGCCGCACCTCCGGTCATGGATACACCGACACCGCCGGTGCCACTATAAGCAGCCAGATTACCACCGCCATAGGCGTTGGTGACAGAACCGCCATTAATCGTAACTGTCACCGTTTGCTGCGGAGAACCATTTACATTGTTACTACCAAAGACGTCTCCTGTAGCGCGGGCTGTATTGGAGGTCGTCGCCACAGTTCCACCGTCAACAACCACCTGTACAGTACCGTTGACCAAAGCTGCGTGACCAACATCTCCCAAGCCGCCACCATAAAGACATCCGTTCACCGTACCGCTCTTGAGCCATACCTTGGTGACGTCGGCAGCAGCACCGTTGACACTACCCAAAGCCGAGCCGCCATAGACATCGCCCCAAATGACGGGTTCACTTGTTCCATCGCCAATGGTTACGGTGACATCGGCACCGGTAGCAGTAGATGCACCATAGCCACCACCGTAAATGTCCACAGTGTGTGTAGCATCCGTACCTACCGTACCGCCATTGACATTGACGCCAATAGCACCGCCTACCGTACCCGTGGAGTTACATCCGCCATAGATACCAGTTGATACTGCGCCGCCGTTCATATAAACAGTGGCTGCACCGCTTACACCGGCAGCATTGCCACCACCGTACAGGTTGCTTGTAGAACCACCTGCCATAGTAAGTGTCGTCGTACCAGTAATAGCGGCTTCGTTACCACCACCGTATGCATTACGAACTGTGGTGTTAGCCTTCTGTATCGTAACAGAGGTATTACCTGTCACGCCAGCAGCATCACCGCCGCCATATACATCGCCTAAAACGGTGGCCACATAAGCAGCATGACCTTCTGTCAGGTCACCAACGATTACAGTTGGATTGCTGGTCACGATAGCTGTTGCACCCTTACCACCGCCATAGACGTTACTGGATACAGTGCCGTTCAGGATATTCACCTGAGGATAGCTGCCTGGGGTGTCTGGGGTATAGGACGCAAGGTTGCTCGCACCATAGACATTCTCAACATGCTGACCGTCTGGACAAGAGCTGTTTTGCCAGTTCATATTGACGGTAATAGAACCGCCAATATTTCCGTTTAGATTAGATCCGCCAAATGCGTCACCAGCAATATAACCGCCATAAATGTTAAGCGTCACATTGCCAGTAATATCAGCAGACTTATCTTCGTGTTCTGAACCCAATGAGGCCAAATCGCCCTTCGAGCCGCCATAGACGTCTCTATCTATTTTGCCGCCTTCTATAGTGAGAGTTACGCTACCTGTTACGTTGGCCAGGTTACATCCGCCATATACATAACCGAAGTGAGTGCCGCAACCGATGGTAGCACTGATACTGGAACCAATGTCTGCCTTGTTGCTTCCGCAGAAGAACTCTTCAATAAACATCTCGTCTGAAGCACATTCTCCTGTCGCATCTATACTGATACCCATGGAGCCACTGATTGAGCCACTTGTGTTGCTACCTCCAAAGAGCTGGAGGATATTGCCACCATGGACATTTAGGTCTGTTCCGCCAGCACCTATATCGGCTGCAGTGACCTCACCGTTACCACCGCCGAAGACATAACCGAAGCGTCCACCGTCAATAATGGTTTGGACACCTACAGCAGCTGCAGCGTTACCGCCACCGAACACACGACGGATGGTGTTGTCGCAACCATGGATATAAACCTTGGCCTTCTTTGTGCTGGACGAAGAGCCACCCTCTGGAGCATAGTCGGCCTGATTGCCGCCACCGAATACCTGGTCGATAGCATAATAGGGGTCTGCTCCGTTCGTCGCTGTGTAATTATTGCCAGAAGAATAGTCGCTGTAGGTGTATGCTGTCTTGTAGATATGTACTTCCACATCGTCCTGGGGTGAACCGTTGGTGTTGTTACAGCCGTAGATGGTGGATTCCCTGAGGTCAATATGACAGTTCGCCGCGGTCTGGTCGCTGCTACTGATGTTGACCATCACTTTGCCGTTGACCAGAGCTGCCACGTCACTATGGCCTGCGCCCAAAGAGCTCTTGTCTCCCAAGCCGCCACCATAGATGTTGCCGTGCAGCGTGCCGTTCAGGAAGTCTATCCTGGTCAGGTCGGCTGCGGCATCGTTCACATTACCAAGTGCTGAACCGCCGTAGATATCACCATAGATGACCGGAATGACAGTACCCGCAGCATCGCCGACAGTCACCGTCACATCACCGCCTGTGTTTGTGTTGGCACCGTAACCGCCGCCAAAGATGTCAAGGCTGTTACCTGTACCCGAAGCACCTACATTGGCATTGACATTCACAGCGATATTGCCCGAGACAAGACCATTGATATTGGCACCGCCGTACAGGCCCGTAAGATAGGTATTGGCTGTATTATAATAAATGATAACGCTGCCGTTAGAGGTGGCGGTTACGTCACTATGGCCTTCTTCACCGGCAACGTCACCCTTGCCGCCACCGTATATGCTTCCGTAGAGTGTATTGCTGCTGATAGTGAGAGTGGTCACGTCGAGTGGGTCGGAAGAGTCCGCCGGTTCATGGTTCACGAAACCTAAAGCAGAACCGCCATAGAGATCGCCATAAACAGTCGTACCATTGAGTGTGATATCGATGTCGCCAGTCGTAGTGGTTGCTGCACCGAAGCCGCCGCCATAGACATCTGCCTCGTTGCCAGAACCGCTTGCTCCCACTGTACCACCGGTAAGAGTGATGGTTACATCACCCACGCTGCCGCTGGCATTACAGCCACCATAGACGCCACTGGTGGCAGTGCCGCTTGTGAGGGTGACCGTCGAAGTACTGCTGACGCTGGCCTGGTTGCCACCGCCATAGATATTGGCAACAGTAGCCCCTTGCAAGGTTACGGAAGTGGTACCAGTAATATTAGCCACATTGCCGCCGCCAAAGGCGTTTGTAAGAGAGCCAGCGGTGAGGGTTACGGTTGTGTTGCCCGTCACAGGAGCAGCATCACCGCCACCAAAGGCCGATGTAAGGGTCAGCGTCTGGCCCGAAGTCTGGTTGACTACTACTGTAGGATTACCGGTAACGGTGGCTGTTGCACCGAGACCACCGCCATGGACGATGGGAGAACTGCCATAAAGGGCATTGACCGTGGGATTACCTATGACTGGAGCTGCCGATCCACCGCCAAAGACCTTACCGCTAACAGTTCCACCCTGTAGATTGACAACGGGATTACCCGTAACAGTGGCTGTTGGACCATATCCGCCACCAAACGCATTAACGCCGACTGTACCGGCGAGGATATTCACTTGTGGGTAGTCGTGTGCTGTTGGACTTTCGTTGGTAGCCGTAGGAGCAGTATAGGCCGCTTGGTTGCCACCGCCATAGACGTTGCCGCTGACATTGTTGTTTATATTCACCTGAACGGAACTCTGCGGAGCGCCGTTAAAGTTGTTACATCCGAAGACATCGGTGATGGTACCGCCGTTGACAGTCACAGTAACAGCTCCGTTGACGAGGGCTGCAATAGCCTCAACACTTTCATCCACATCAGGAGTACTCTCATCGTCTTCCACACCGATTTGTCCTAATCCACCTCCGTAGATATTCCTGACCGTACCACCTGATACTGTGACTTGAGTTGTGTTGTTTGCATTTGTTCCCACATTGGCCAATGCGCCGCCACCATAAACATCTTGTGTGACAGTGCCATCATTGATGTTCACCGCAGTGTTTCCCGACACATCGGCCATGTTGCCGCCGCCAAAGAGGGATTCCGCTACCAATGAATTAGCTTTTTGCAGTGTAACTGTGGTACTGCCTGCTACTTGAGCCAAATCGCCACCGCCATACACAGTACCCGTTACTGATGCAAGGAAGTCAGCTGGCTGAGTGGTTGATGTATAGTTGGTTGCGTCCTGTGTGAGTTCATATAAGAGAGTATTTGCTGTTGCAAGGTCGCCCATGCTCGTTGCATCGTAGCCGATATTGACTTGGGGATTGGATGTTACCGTAGCTGTGCTACCATAGCCACCACCGAACACATTACCGCCAGTGCCGTCATCTTTCTTGGAAATAGTACCATGAATCAGGTTCACCTCAGGATAGGCTCCAGATATAGTTGGTGTATAGGCAGCATCGCGACCTCCACCATAGATATTATTGACCAACAGACCACAGGTGCCTCCATTGTTGAGCACGTTGACGGTTATCTTACCAGAGATGTTACCATAGGCATCGCTGCCACCAAAGGCATTTACCATTGAACCGCCATAGAGGTTGAGGGTGACATTACCTTCTATTATATCGGTAGTGGCCGGGTTGTCTATGATATTGGCAGGAGTGCCACCGATTACTCCTTTCGATCCGCCAAAGACATTTGTATAGGTGCCGCCATAAACGTTGAGGGTGACATTACCCCTAATGTCTGCCTTGTTAGAGCCGCCATAGAAGGCACCGATAGAGAAAGTACCTTCGTTACAAGCAAGGGTGGTTTCCACATTACCCGTAATCTCTGCCTCGTTGGCTCCGCCGAAAGACTCTTCAATCACCAGCTCTCCGCAATCCGACTCTGTGTCGAGGGTGAGAGATGCGGATGCCACGTCTCCGTATTGATTGCTGCCAGCAAAAACCTGACGGTAGTATCCACCATGAACCTCTGTGGTGGCACTGCCCGTGATGTTGGCCCCTGGGTTGTAGTTTGGGGCAGAAGGATTGTTATGATTTCCGGATGAGCTATAGCCATTGCCGCCACCAAAAACATGGTCGAAACGACCACCCTCGATGATAAGCCTGACATCGGTTGCATCGGCTGCATTACCTCCGCCGTATATGGTCTCGATGGTATTCAAACATGTGTAAACATTAACCGTAGCACTATGAGGTGTGCCTGGCAATGCAACTGCCACTGGGTTATAAGCAGCCTGATTTCCGCCGCCAAATACCTGATAAATAGCATAGGCAGGAGCCACATTATTCACAGCCTCGGTATAAGACGCCTTATATTTGTCATTGCCTGTTTCATCAGGATAGTCACTAAAGTTGTGTGCAGTCTTATAGATATTCACCGTCACATCATCCTTGGGCGATCCATTGGTGTTGTTGCAGCCATAGATACTAACTTCCCTAAGGTCGATTTTGCACGCGGCTGGATCTTGTGCGCTGCTACCTATATTTACTTCTACACGTCCGTTGACCTGACCTTTGGCGCTGTTGTCGGTGGTGATAGAACCTCCCTCACCGACGACATTGGCTTCACCGAGGCCGCCACCATAGAGGTTGCCATGTAATGTGCCGTTCAGGAAGTCAATCTTGGTAAGGTCAGCGGCAGCATCATTTACACTACCAAGTGCCGAGCCACCATAAACGTCTGCATAAATGGTGGGCGTGGAGGTGCCTCCCAGATCGCCAACCGTCACCGTGATATTGCCACTTGTTGCTGTAGCAGAACCATAGCCTCCACCGAAAATGCCACTGGTCATACTTGTGGAACTTGTGCCCAGCGTGCCACCGATGATGTTGACATCGATATTGCCCGTCACCGTACCGCTGGAATTGCAACCGCCATAGATACCTGTCCTCACATCACCTGCCACAATATCCACTTGTGTGCCAGCCACGGTAGTCGTATTGCCTATACCTGCCTCATTGCCGCCACCATAGACGTTGCCTACGATGAGACGATGTCCGTCATCAGTTGTCTCATGAATCTCCACTTCGGCATAGTAATTGGCATTAACCGGTTCATATGCAGCCTGATTACCGCCGCCAAATACGGCGGCAACATCTATTGCCTGATCATCAACAGAAGCTGTTTTCTGTACCAGCACTTTCACATGACCCTTGGGCGTACCATTGATATTATTGGCACCGAACACTCGGCCTGCATCCAACACGCCACTAGTTTCGTGACTCACCATCTTGGTGCCGTTGAGGGTTACCAATACATCGCCATAGACTTTTGCTTCAATAGCGGGAGTGCCTTGATCACCGCTTTCCTGTATTCCAAGACCGCCTCCATAGACATCACCTTTCACCGTGCCACCCGTCAGATTGACGGTGGTGGTGTTGGTCGTTGTGGAGGATATGGTCTCGTTTTCTTCGCCATAA
>Ga0247610_10003022_pt1 | contig 18866 bp, 11 predicted proteins | sample 174DNAGHGhighgp2_FD_193483 | JGI IMG/M metagenome (GOLD analysis project Ga0247610, IMG submission 193483) | Sheep rumen microbial communities from Palmerston North, Manawatu-Wanganui, New Zealand - 1742 DNA GHGhigh gp2 | ecosystem: Host-associated > Mammals > Digestive system > Stomach > Rumen...
ACGGGCGTGAGCACCGACACCCGCTTGTATTGCTTGACTTGAGAAAAGAGGGTCTTGAGCATATTTGCTTGTTTTTGGGGGTAGGGTCCTTAAGGTCTTTAGGGTCTTTAGGGTCTTTAGGGTTTTTAGGGTCTTTAAGGTCTATCTAAAGACTAAAAGCTCCATTTGGCGGCGAGGGTGGGGATGGCTCTGAATTTGTCGTTGCGCCCCTTGTTGTCATAGACGAAATTGTAGCTCATCTCCACCTCCGTGCCGAGGCTGAGGTTGATGTTCTGGCAACCTTTGAGGGCGTTGAGGTTGAACCAGAATTGTGGTTCGGTGATGACAATCCAATTGCCGCTCACGCTCTTGTCATACCAGCAGTCGATGAAACCGGAGCAGGTGAACATACGGTTGCTGGTATGCAACCCCCATACGGCTGTGGCTTGGAAACTGCTGAAAGGTCGGTTCCACGGGTTCTGCCCTTTGAAATAATACTTGTACATGGCTTGCAAGGAGAGGGTCTTGGAGAAGTCCTTGCTGGCGTAGTTCCACGCAGGGCCGATGAGCGCGGCGTGCTGGAAACGCGTGGAGAGGTCGGTGTATTTGCTGGAGGTGAGTCCTCCATCGTATTCCACATGGGCGGCCCAGTGCTTGTCGCGGGTGACGTTGAACTCCCTTGACACCTCCCAGTAGGCTCCTGCCACGCCGTCGTGGAAATAGTCGAGGTCGGTGAAGAAGAAGGTGCTTCCCCAGCGGTCGGGCTTGAAACATTCTATGGTGGTGGTGACCGCGGGGCGTCCGTCAAGGCCGTCGTCAAGGGTGCTCCCAAGGTCGTAGTGCAACTGCACGTTTTGTGCATTGACAGCACTCCAAGTGGCGATAAGGATGATGATGCTAAAAAACTTTCTCATTTTCTTTCACTGTTTTCGGGTGCGAAATTAATGAAAAAAAGTGAGAAAGTGTTCAAATGAATTCTCAAATTCTCTAATTCGTGATAAAAAGAAAATATCCTCTAATTCACGATATAGAAAATGATTCTCCAATTCGTGATTAGTTATCGGGAAAGTATCCCCTCCCCTCTGTAGGGGCGGGTCTTGTGCCCGCCCGTAAGGGGTCAGGGGTGGGGTCTGTAACTTCCACGCCACGAGGATGATGATAGAACTAATTGGACAGCCTAATTCTAAAATTCGTGATAAATAAGAGAACAACATATTGAACGCTCAAATTCCGTATTAGTGAAAATGATAATAATGAATCATTTTCCCTGTTCTCGGAGTGCAGAGAGAAACGAATCAAAATCTCCGTCCCCCTAATTCCTCTGGTGTCTCCATCGTTCGTGACGACATACCCTGGTTTGGGATTGGTCTGCGCCATTGACATTGTTGCAGAAAGTGCAAAGAAGACGATGGTGGGTGCCAATCGACCGAAAACACTTGTCTTTTTCATTTTTCTGTTGTCTTTTTAATTGCTTTATACCATTTTCCACTTATACGAAAAAAGGTGATTCCATAATGGATCAATCAAATCCGGTTCTAGTGGTACAATCAAAAAAACGTATCAAAATCTCCGTCCCCGTGATACACGGGATGCAGGAGAGTGCGCGTCGTAACTTTATATTGCTCATAACGAAGTAAACTCATATTATTGCACTTTGTTGGTGGAGTCAAAGACCTATCCCCGTGATTCTTTGTAATCAAAAACCAGTCCTGTGACTCTCTCACCATAATTCACCCTTAGAAACTACTTTCTACTTTTTTTTCCAAAATATACCTCCCTTCCTTTTTTTTAAATATATAATACATAAACCCCAATGTAACAAATTGTTTTTTATGATGGTCCAAACTATGAATGGCAACGCTTATAAAACAAAGTTCTCCATCAATAAGAGCTTGGTTTATTGTAAAAACTTCAGTATTTCTATTATTTGGTAACCTTTCACTTGCTGACATTGCATTTAACTCGTTTTCTACAAAAAGATAGTTTTTAAATGCTATGTCATTAAATTGCACAAAAAGCGAGTCTTCTTTTGTTGACTTATTAAGAAAAGTATCACAAAGATTTCTGACAACATTTAGATATAGAGAGTCATTTACTTCTGAAAGAGAATTGTCATATTTTGTTGAACTTATGTTTAGATACCTATCTAAAAAAACATTGACAATAGAGTCTTTTACTTGCGCATGTGAATAAATGACATTTATAGACAATAAAATAATCAAAAAACAATTTCTCATAGTAAAATTATTAAAATGTTGAGTCAATCGAAAAGTCCCAAGTTCTTCATTTTTTATTATTGCTGTCCGATAAAAACTGAAAATCGTTATTTTTTTATCACAAGTAGCTGATAATCAATTGTCGGACAGGCAAATTTGAAAACCAAGCCACCTATGAAGCCATTTGATGCAAATGATGCAAAAACTGGTACTAAAGACATTTTATCCCTCAATATTGGGGATTTAGGTGATAAAATCGGCTTTAAAAGGCCATTTAAGATGGTTTTTGACCCTATATTGGGTAATCTAAGTTTCTGACTCATTTGAAAATAATTTTTTTCGGACACCAATAATTTTTTACATATAGGATTTGAGACAATGCACAAAACCTTTCTTTTGCAGAAAATGAAAACTTTTTGCTGCATAATTCGAGGACGATGAGTGTGGAATCCTTGCATATTGAAGAAAAAAAGTCAAATCAAAATCATTTCTCTTTTTTAGGTGGAGTCAATGCTGAAATAGGAATAGTGGCAAAAACTCCATTTTTGTTGAATTTGTATATAAGCCCACTACCCATACCAATTACATATTCATCTTTTTTGGCCGTTCTTATATCTTGAGCACTCGGACCTTGCTGCCATGCATAACTATACCCTTTTTTATTTGTTGGCTTTGTTCCACTTGCATGACTATGATAGTCTGGATTCCCAAAAGATATAAGATACTGACCACTTGACGGGTCACCAACAGGACCTTCCTTAGTGTCTTTAACACCATCAGGCTTGAGATTTCCTGAATACTCCCTGTTGTTTTTTGGAGACGTGCCACCTTTTCCATCATCTTTGATGCTGTTTAATATTCCATCAATTTGACAGGAATTGAACATATAAGTCACATTTTTCATATGCTCCCCCGTGATGTATCCATTCATAATTCTTTCCTCTGCTGTATTAGCATCATCAATTGAAATAGGATTGGTCCATCCTTTTTGGTTCGACAAAGCAGTTTCTGTATAAATCTCATTTGTTTTTTTTGTTGTATTTATCACATAATAATTATTTGGGCCATCTTTTTTTACTCTAAATAATTCGTATCCATCCTCGTTAAAATAAACATCATCAACTCTTCGTCCATCCGGATCAATATATCTCACAGGGTTATTCCCACAATACGCATAAGGGCTTATGCTGTAATACTTCTCGCACATCGGGTCCACGGTCATCCACTGGATCCTGTCGGGGAAATACATCCTCGCCCCGAAGTCGTAGGAGTCAAGCCCGTTTGTGCGGTCGAACTCCTTTCCCCCGTACTTGTAGGGCTGGACACCCTGCCCGGCACTGCCGTACATGATGCCACCGAACGGGTAGTAGTGCGTCTTCTGCTCCACCGTGCCGTCCTGAGCCATCACCACGCGGATGTTGCCGAGGTGGTCGCGCAGATAGTAGTGGTACTGCGGAGTGCCGTTGTCGGCGAAGGTGACATAGCCCTCGTCGGTGAGCAGCTTGCGCACTCCCCTGTCATACACCACGCTGCCGCAGTAGTCCACACGCGAGAGGTCCATCAGGTCGATGGTGCCGCCTCCACCGCCGGGTATGAGGTCCCTAAGCCCCAAGCTTTCCCCGCCGGAGGAAAGAGGGATTGCCTGAGCCGCCGGGTCGAGCGCGGGAGTCATGCGTATGCCATGGTCCACACGGAGCTTCTCCCCCGTGGCCGAATAGGTGTACCTTGCGAGGCTGCCGTCCTGGAATGTGATCATCGACGGCAAATTTAGCAAATTATATTTGATTTCCAAAATGTCTCTATCCAAATCTTTCGTCATGTTCCCGTTTTCGTCGTATTCGTACTCCACGGACTCGTCCTCGATGTCCACGAAGTCGAAAGCACCGCTCCAGGTGGGGATGTACCCGTCGTCCGTGGTCTTCACGACCCTGTTGCCATCATATTCGAGCGTGATGTCGTCGATGACCGCGCAGTAGCCGTTGCCCAGCTGTCCCCTGCGCATGACCCAAACGGGGTTCCCCATGTCGTCGTAATCCACCTTCTCGTCGTAGTCGAGATAGTTGCGGTCGAGAGCGGGACCCTCCCCATAGTGGGCCTCGGCGAGCCGTCCCAGCCCGTCGTAGATGAGCCTGAAGCCCCTCATCTCGGTCTCGCCGCCGGCCTTTATTCCGTATGCGGCGATCTTACCGTCCCACCTGTATTCATGCTCCCGGTTGGGTCGCAGGCTGTCGGTGTCCTGATTGTAAAGCAGGCGTTCGGTGAACCTCGGCCCGTCAGCCTCAATCGGCCACGAGCGTATGTTGTAGCGATAGGTCGTGGTCTCCACTCCCCCCACGGTCTTTGATGCCACGCGCCCCACCGGGTCGTAAGAATACGAAGCCAGCGTCACGGGAGTGGAGCCGTTGGTGCTGTGGGTGACCTGAGAAAGCCGTCTGCAATTGTCATATTCGTACGTCGTGGTCTCAATCAAGGCTGGACGGTCCGGGGCGGAATGTTCGTGCCTCGTAACTAAAAGGTCTCCCGTATAGGGATTCAATTTGTGGTAATAATGTTCCCATCCCCCTCGGACATTGCCATTGTGTGTCTGGGTGACACGTCCCTCATTGTTGTAGAAGATGGATTCCACGATGCTGTCAGCACTTCCTAACAGATACGTCTTCTTCCCTGTGAGCAATCCCTTGACCCAATGGCGGTCGTTGGTATTCACACCCACCCCCAGGTCGTAAGGTGGAAGGTCGCGATAGAGAAGGCTGTCACCATCGCATCCCATTTGGTTGATGAAACCATATCCGTCGTAGTAGTTGACCGTGAGTAACCGCTCCACGTCAAGAGGGATGCTGGAGGTATATCCTGCGAGAACACCATCGCCGCCGTATTCCGCATGGACGGATTGATTGGCCAGGTATGGATCGGATGCCGACCTGTGGACCCCTGTCACCACCGTCCTTCCAAGCGTGTCGCAAAGGGTGAAAGTCCACAGCCCTGCAACATGTTGCATGCCATCCTGAGAGAATACAAGCCGCCCGTTGGCGTCATACACCATTTTGACAGGTTCGCACCCTGGCAACTTTTTCTTCGTGCACAATCCACGCTGGTCATAGGCGTAGAAATATGCGTAATCACGCAGCGCCTGGCATGTTGCCAAGTTGTAGGAGCAGCCGACATTGAACAATCCGTCGAGGGCCGGAGGCAATACGAAGCGCAGCCTGGATGCGTTGTCGTAGACATAGTAGGTGGGTTTTCCGTCTCGCTTCGTCATCACCTTCCTTCCGAACACATCTGCATATTCCTCGCATTCATCCCCGTCTTCGCTCGCGACCAGCGTTTTATCCAACTCTCCGGGTGCATAATACCCAAGCACTTGCAACGCCTCCCCACCCATGGATGCCACGTATCTCACGACCTCCATCTCGCCATTCAAGCCATAAGAAGCACTCACGGCTTTTCCCGCGGAATGCCATCCCGCCCCGGGGTGCATCGTCTGGATTCTCCTTGAGAGGGAAGAAGGCTCGTATCGGTATTCCGTGAAAGGATAGTTGTCGGCATATCCCCCGGGGCCTCTTGCGACCGACATCACTACTGAATGCGCGGGGGGAGAGTCGCCGGCATCCATGGCGACTGGCAGCCATAGGCTTGACTCCCTGCCTCTCCCATCGTAGGTTGTGAGTGTGACAAGGTCGCCTCCCGAAGGCGATTGTCCCATGCCGACCGATACGGATGGCCGTCCGAGCCCGTCGGCATACGCTACGGATGACACAGCCTCCGTACTGCTCGTAAATTCCATTTCCCGTACGAAGTTGTAATTGCCGCCTTGGCCGTAAACGCCAGCGAAGGAAAGCAAGAAAAACAGCATCGCGAGATGACCTTTGTCAATATTTGTTGCCATATCCATACTCGTAGTGGTTGGTTCTTCTCATTTCGTTGTCGTAGATATCCGAAAGCCTGCCCATGGAATCATATCTATAGTGGGTGACATGTCCGTTCGGCGAGACGACCTCCGTCACTCCATAAAGAGGGTTGTAGATGTAGCCAGTCACCGGGTCGTTGGAATGGATGATGGCTGAGCGGATGGAGTCGATGCTGTTCTCAGCGCCACTCTCAAGGATGTATGGATTGACCACATGGCCGCCGCCTTGGCCTATCAGCACGGGGTATGCCCCGTGGTAACCCCATGTCACGTATGTCGGGAGCTCCCCCTTCCGGGTGTAACGGACAACCCTGCATCCTCTATCATAGGTGTCATAGGTTACAAGGTCCTCCGTCAATCCATTATGATATGTGACAGTGTAGCGGTCGGGCACGTACGCTGTGAAAGGATGATCATAGTGGGGTATGGGCCATGTGACGATTTTGTATGAAGTCTCGTGCCTTGTTACGAACTCACCGTTCCTGTACAAGGCCTCGGCCGCAGGCGACAGGCAGAAATAACGTGTCATTTGGTAGCCAGAAGGGGTTTGGGGGGAGAAGAAAGGATATTCGTAAGTTGTCTTTTCTGACGATGGCCCCCTGCTGATGGAATCGGATGTGAGGATGCGTATGTCTGCATAATGCTCGTATGGATGAAACATCCTTACGTTTTTATTCTGATAGGATTTGGCATGGATGGTGACAGATGATGAATTACCATAAAACAAGGTGTCTCTTGTTTCCACCAACTTGATTTTTGGGTGGAGGATCCGCGTGACCCCTCCTGCTATGAAATAGTTGGAGGCCGATGTTGGAGGCGAGAAAAGTGTCAGGTTGGACCTGTAGGTGAAGAAAGACTCGTCGATGCTGTCGTATGAATACCCCACAGCCTTGACCTTTCTTCCTTGGCCGTCGTACTCGCAAACGTGCAGAAGTTTTCCGCGGAATGCCCCACGTTCGGTGAACATGTCAAGAGGGGAGCTGGATCCGTTGCCAAGATAGGTGAAATCAAATCCCTGGTCCCGCAGGTTGTCAGACAGGTTCGAGAATCTGTAGGCGGTCCTGCTCCCGTCGCAGCTGTCTCTCACCTCCACGTGGGAATAACCGACATGGGGGCCGAAGGAATTGGAAAGCGGGATGGTGGATGCCGTCCTGAAGATTGTGAAGGAATCCCATGAACCTTGGCTGGTTCTCACCATCCAATTTGGCCAATAATATTTGGGCTTCGAGAACAATTGCCCGGATGACAGCCCGGTGCTTGGAATGTCATAGCCGTAGGTCCTCTTCCTTGCCGGAACGTGGCGTTCAGGACCGTCCCAGTCGGTCAAGGACTTGACACGCACGCCCCCGCATGGCAGGCTGGCGTTGAGGCTGACGACTCCCGTACGCTCCTCGTTTTGGTACCTGCTGTAACTGTTGGGCTCATACTCTATGGTCGTCGCTCCTCCAGTGGGATAGACTATTTCACGAAGCATACCGCGCCGGCAACATGTGGTGTCGGTCTCCCTCACCCCATAGTAAGCGGAAAAACCTATCGAGTGGTCGGGGTAGGAGTTGTATGTATCGCCATTGTAAAACCCCCAGTGGTCGGTGCAACGGGTGAGACAGTCCAAAGGAAGGGTGGAAAAACTGTTGTAAAAGAGCTTGTAAGCAAATTCCTGAAAACTGTGACTGTTGGCGTATGAAACCGCCCTGACCGCGACAAGGTGCATTTTGACCTGGTGGTCGTAAGTGAGGTCATAAACGATTCTCTGGTCCGGGGAATGAGAGTTCCTCACCGTTATTGAATTAAGCTGCATCAATCGAGAATACCCAAGGATGTCCTTGACGTTGGTGTTGGTGGTGTCGCGATATGACCTGTAGCTGTCATCCTGGAGGAAATGGAAGGCGCCGGCATTGAAGAAAGCCTGGTCTCCGACAACAGGATGTTCGTCCACCCACAGGCCGACCCGCTTGGCCAAATCCTGGTATAGTTCGTCTACTCCCTGCGAGGTGCTGTTGGGATAATCATAAAGACGTGGATAGAAATGACGTGCCTTCTTCTGGTTGTAGGTGGAGTTGAAAAGGACCTCCACCCCGGCTCGGTTGCCGGCTTTGGTTAGATACACGGGCGAGCTGATGGAAAACCCATAGGGGAAGTTGTTGTCAAAATGTTGCGAGTACGCATCGATGGAATGCGAAGGGAAATAGCCGAATTCGGTATGCGCTTCCCAGTCAAATACGGTATAGGCATTGAAGGCTTGTATCACATAGGGGCCCCTTGAGTAGTCGAAACTGAACAGCTCGTTCCCGTATTTGTCGGACACGCTTGTCAGATACCAAGCCGAGGCATGCCATGCATAAACATTCTCGTTGTGTGACATGTTGAAAAACGAGTGTGTGTATTCTATGGCTTCGGAATGATACCCGAATCGATAGCAGACGCCCTCCGCATCCCTGATGGTGAAGCCGAAGATGGTCTTCGGTTCCAATCCCGCATGTGGATACGTGAATGGGGGGTAGGTGTAGTTTTGAGGGCTTGTGACATCAAATTGGACATCCAGATTCTCGTCACATTGGACTTTCCACTGCCCGTCGTTTCCCAAAAAGAATTTCCCGGAATGCCCCATAAAACTGAACGTGAAAACATCCGGGCTGCCATCCAGCAAGTAGTTCCAGTTCTCGAAAGCAGACTCCCTGTTCGAACTGGCCATCAGTTCGGGAAGTATTCCATGGATGTCGAACCAGCGTAAATTGGTGTTTATTTGTGATTGCTGAGGGAATATGAAGTCGTCGTAAAGTCCGTACATCTGCCGTGAGATGACACCACCAACGTTCAATGTCCAGTTATATCCAGTCCATGACGGAAGCGTGTTCATCTGCAAGCCTGAAGCGTCATACACCAGCGAAATGGGCATGCTGAGGCCGTCGATACCGGACTGGAGCGTGTAGATGGGAATGCTGATGTCGGGTGACCCGGTGAACAGGGAAACGGGAGTGTCGCCGAACCTGGCTAAGGAGGCTGCCGTCGGAGTGGGTACGTGACCGGGAATAGGTTGGGCGGCAACACCACCGATATGCAACAACAATGCTAGTACACCCATGGCTGTTGTCATCCTGAAAAGGGATGGCCTCATCTTCTGCATTCGAATGGGAATTGACAAATGTGACATTGGAATGTGGTATGATATCATCTGATGCTGAATTTTTCGGTATAGACGTCGCTTCCGCATGCGATGCGCATGGCATATTGTCCGTGGCGAAGGCCGGAACAGTTGAGCGACAGGGTGTAAGTTCCTTCGCTGTCGTAAGATTGCTCCTTGCTGCGCCATTCAACACCTGCCACGTCGGAAAGCAACAAGGAGACCGATGTGGGACGTGACAGGGAGAATGACACGGTGGCTGTGCCTGTGGAGGTATCATAACTGATGGCATGGCTTGACATGGCATTGACGGGAGCATCCTGTTCGCCTCCAGAATAGCCATTACCTTCCTGCATGGACATCTGTTGGCGTAGCAGGTCGTTTTCCATATCGTAGTCAAGACCTGTTTGGGCTTCTGGTGGATACATCACTGCAAGCATTTTGGCACCCATGCCATCGGTGGACGTATCCATTCTCAAGACAGGATATCGCCAGCCCGGGGTATACCAAGCATAGGTGTCGGTGATGACGGGCACCGCCTTGGAAGTATGGTGGGTTATTCCCCTCATCTCTTCTTGACAGACAACCTCTCGGAGAGCAGTCCATGTTCGAATCGCGTCATAATTGGAGTGCCATGTGCGGCGCAAGGAATGTATGCGAATCACATTCCGAAGGGTGTCGCCTGTTGGGAGTATGAGCGTGCCCATTGCATCGGCTCGTGTGATGCCATCCCCCCATACGCGCATGTAAGTGTGGTCGCACCACTTCCCGATACCGTGGAAACGGCCTTGGATGCTGTCGCCGAAGGAAAAGGGATAGCGTAGGAGGGAAAGCGGCTCGTCGTACTCAATAAGGGTGTGACGGTTCTCAAACCCTTTGAGCATCAGCGTGTCGCCTTGGATTATGGTGCGCCACAATGTGCCATCCTCAAGTATGGTGAATGTCTCTCCCGATAACTCATATTGCAATGTATGGAAACGCTCCGTTCCAACATCGCTGAAATCCCAAACTGCATCACATCCTGATTTGCCAGGCGAAACCCCGTCTACGATTCGCATGACGAGGCTGTCTCCATCCCTGAATCCATTGGCAGAAAAAGTCAGGGCTTCTTGTGCCTTTACGACAGATGTGGATATGATGATTGAAATCAATATGATAAATAGTCTATTCATAGTAATTAAGGTAAGTATTGATGAAATCTTCACTAAGAATCCATAAAAACGCCGATATGATAATCCAATCTTGAATTCTACTTTTGATCTCAATCATTCTTCTTAAAAACTTTTTTGAGTCCACTTGAAAAAGTGGACCATGAGCAAAAGGGCTTTGCGCATCTCCCATCCCCTTTGTAGGGGAGGGGATGGGGTGGGGTGAATCACACTTGGAAATCACAAGTTACAGACCCCACCCCTGCCCCTCCCCTTGAGGGGAGGGGATACCATTCGGCTCATGGCCATCATATCTCACTTTTTCAAGTGGACTCAGAAATCAAATTCGTAATCAGTTTTCCGGAGCCTGGTCGATCAGCTCCATGAACTCGTCGAGCTTCGGAGTGATGATGATCTGGGTGCGGCGGTTGCGCTGGCGACCAAGGTCGGTGTCATTGGTGGTGATGGGGTTGTATTCACCCCTGCCTCCTGCGGTGAGACGCTTCGGGTCAACGCCGAAGTTGTTCTGAAGGTACTGCACGACGCTGGAAGCCCTGAGGCAGCTGAGGTCCCAGTTGTTGCGGATGTTCTCCCTCGAGATGGGCACGGTGTCGGTGTTGCCTTCCACCAAAACGTCGAAGTCCTTGTAGTCCATGATGATCTTGGCAACCTTGCTCAGGGTTTCTTGTGCACGGCTGTTGATCTCATAGCTGCCACTCTTGTAAAGCATGTTGTCGGCCAGGGAGATGTAAACCACGCCCTTGAGCACTTGAACGTCAACCTCCTTCAACTCTTCCTTGCTAAGTGAACGGGTGAGGTTGTTGGTCAGGACCAAGGAGAGTGAGTCGCTCTTGCTCTTCACATCCACAAGGTGACGGATATACTGGTTCGACTCGTTGATCTGGTCCACCAATTTGTCAATGCTGACATTGGTTTGCTTGGAGTTGTCCAAACTCAAGTCCAGAGAGTTTTGCAACCTCGCATAGTCGCGCTTGGCCTGTTGCAGCTGCTCTTCAAGACTGGCAACCCTGGAGTTGCTGGCGGCGAGTTGCTCCTTGGTGGCCGACAGCTGGTCCTTGGTGTCGGAAAGCTGCTCTCTCACTTCTTTGTATTTGTTACCCAGGGCAACATTGTCATTTTTGCAGTTGAGTAATTCTTTCTTGCTGACGCAACTGGTCATAAGCATTCCTGCTGCCAGCACTGAAAGGATGTAAACTTGATACTTCATAATTATAGGAATTAATGTGAAACTTCTTGTGACTTGATGATGATTTCCAATCATGTTCACCTAAAAGACGGACAAAACCCGAATTTGTTGAGTGTCATTAGAAATATTTAACCAAGATGGCGGCTGTTTATCTAAAATTAACGAATTTGGCATCATTGGTAACCATTCCGCGAATCATCTTTTTGAGTCGCTTCAGGCGAAAGCCAGTGGTCGACGTGCGAAGCGGAAGTCAAATCTTTCAAATCAATGCCGCATCCTTAAAAAAACTTAATATTTGCCTCAAAATGATACAACATTGAAATAATTATAATATATTTGCAATATCAAAATAATATCATATTTCAAATCTTAAAAATCAAGGTGAAATGGAAACGAAGTGAATTTGCTTTTTCAGGATCAGCCCTGAATGGTTTTATGATGTTGTTTGTCAATCTGGCTATCTTGATATTGGCCATCGTTGGCATTGTCTATGGCATCATCGTGTTGGACGCTCATTATGGCGACAATGGCGGGTGGTTGCTAGGAGGTGGCATCCTCTTGCTTCTCATCAACCTCATCTGTTGGTGTGGATTCTTGTTGTTGGAGCCTAATGAGGCACGTGTGCTCACTTGGTTTGGTAAATACAGCGGGACATTCACCCGCACCGGTTTTTTCTGGGTCAATCCCTTCTACTCTTCCAAGAAACTGTCTTTGCGCGCACGCAACCTCGATGCCGAACCCATCAAGGTGAACGACAAGACGGGCAACCCGGTGATGATCGGACTGGTGCTGGTGTGGAAATTGAAGGATACCTACAAGGCCATGTTCGAGGTGGACTCACAGACCATGGCAAGTTCGCCTGCGGAATTAGGTGCCAGTGCCAAGAGCATCATGAACGCTTTGGAGAAATTCGTGCGCGTACAGAGTGATGCCGCCTTGCGACAGGTTGCGGGGCAGTATGCCTACGATGACGAGGATGCACAGACCAACGAACCCACGCTGCGCTCCAGTGCCGACGAAATCAATGAACAGTTGGAACAGAAACTCGACGAGCGTCTGGCTCTTGCCGGCATAGAGGTGGTGGAAGCCCGCATCAACTATCTGGCTTACGCTCCTGAGATAGCTGCCGTGATGCTTCGCCGTCAACAAGCCTCTGCCATCATCACAGCCCGTGAGAAGATTGTGGAGGGTGCCGTGTCGATGGTGAAGATGGCTCTTCAGAAACTTTCGGATGAGGATGTCGTGGAGTTGGACGATGACAAGAAAGCCGCCATGGTGAGCAATCTGATGGTGGTGCTCTGCGGCGACGAGTCGGCACAACCCGTGGTGAACACCGGTACGCTCAATCATTAACTCGACTTGCACGACAATTGTCCCTTTAACTCCTCTTTAACTCCCCTTTGACTCCAGGTAGTTGAGCGAATGTGAAACTTGAGTTATTATATTTAGTGCCTTACAGCTATGGCCAAGAAAACATCCCAAACGAAGACTTTCATCCTGAGGGTGGATAGTGAGACGATGAGCGCCCTTGAAGCATGGGCTGCCGACGAGTTCCGTTCCACCAACGGGCAGTTGCAATGGATTATTACGGAAGCATTGCGCAAGTCTGGACGCCTGCCCAAAAAGCGAACGACAAAAACGGAGGAAGATGAGAATCCTTAGGCTATGGAGGAGATGCTGGCATTATACACAAGCGGGCGGTTTTGGAAACAAAACCGCCCGCTTGTGGTCACTAAGAATTCTATGGTATCTATTGCTTCAGCTGTCTTCAAAGACTGAAGCCTCAGTCATATTGGAACTGCATGAACATGGGCATCTTGGCGATGGTGCCGGAAATGCGGATTTTCCATTGTCCATACAAATGCTTGATGTTTTGAGGGAGGTGGTTGGAGTCGCGTAGGTCAGTGAGGATTTCCCTCAGCGGTCTTCCTGGATGAGGGGTGTCGTCTTCCAACAATCCGGCGCGAGCCAACTCGGTGTTGGCCTCCATGTCGTTGATCTCATGTTTCCCCGTTCGCATCATGTATTTGTCGAGGCAATCCTGAAAGCGTTGAATTTGTTTGAAGTCAATCATAATAGGTAATCATTGAGGTTTTTTGAGAAGTTGAATTTCATTGGGCTGAGAGGGAGCCAAAATGGCGAAAGTTAGTTCGGACACTACAAATATAAGGCATAAAATCCAAAGTTGTACCTTTCCGTCTTGTTTTTTAACAATTTTTACATTTTAAAAGCAAATCCAATGGGATTCTTTCAATATGTCATATTTTTTATTGTATTTCCTACAATTTAATACTTATAAGTGTAATTAGTACTATTATCAACAAAATGAGACAGGTATTTAACCTGCCTCATTCGTATCAAAAACTCCCTTTTCCAGGGTAATGCTGTAAGTCCTATGGATGCCGTCTCTTAATCAAGCACGATGGAGACGATGGCTGCAATGTCGGCGATGGAGATGATTTTGTCTCTCACCACGTTGGCGGCAGCTATTCGCATTTTGACATCGTCCCCCAAAACATAACTGACAACCAAGATGATGTCGGTGATGTTCACTGCGCCGTCGACATTGACATCGCCGAGCAGGAAGGATGGGAAGAGCGAGAGGTATCCCTCGTCGTCCACCTCGACGCACCATGCTTTCGGGTCGTTGGCAACGGTCACTGAGAAGGCGTCGGTCAAGGCTAATTCATAGTTATCCTCCGGTCCCATGATGCGGAAGCCCTCATGCAGTTGGTCCTCGGGTACGCGCACCGTGATGTTGTTTGCCAAGGGAGCGGAAGAGAAGAGGTTCACCTCTTCGCCGGCTATCAATTCCACACCATTGAGGCGCGCACCATTGAGGGTGACTGTCCCGGAAGAGGGGTTGATGGCCGTCGTTCCTCCACCTTTGATGTTTGTTCCTTCATTGAGGTATAGCGAGCCTGCCACGTCAAAAAGGGTGAGTGATGTGGGCAGCGCCTGATTGGAGAAGTCCATGGTGATGTTGTCAAGAGCGAAGTTGCTTGTGGAAGGCACGGTGAACACTGTTGCTCCGTTCCATCCTTCACTTGCAGAGAACGAGCCATTGGTGATGGTGAGGTCGGCGTCTTCGGGTATCTCGGCAGGGTAGGTGAGGGGGATGTTCACCCCATGGAGGTTGAGTTGTTGGCGCAGGTTGTCGCCTTGACGATTGCCGAGCCACTCAAAGAAGAAATGAAGGTCTTCTTCGTTTTTGACAATGAAGTCGATGGTCAGGTTGAGTGTCGAGGCAGGCAGGAACAAGGCGTTGATGTTGCCGGTGCCTGTAGCATTCACGGGAACCTTGGTGAATTCCACGCAGGGCACATCGAGCGCGTATTCGCCCAAAGCTACTTCTTCATCAGCGGCGAGGGTGAAGGTGAAGAGTTGGTGCTCTCCTGTGGGCAGGCCTCCTGTCAAGGTGCTTGGAGAGAAGCCGACGAACGTGCAACTTCTTTCCCCGTTGTTGGAGACATTGTTGTAGATGACTCTCATTTGTGGGGAATTTTCATAAACGTCCTCGCCAAGATTTGCTTCCACCACGTTGACGCCATCAGGTAGTTTGATTTTGATTTGGAATGCCGAATAGATGTATTCCTCATTAGAAGAGGTATAGGATACTTCTACCTCTCCGGTAGCTCCTGGCATGATGGTGACATCGGAGAATGTTACGCTGTCGATGGCAAATGAACAAATCGACGAGAGCAGCATGGCGAAAAGTAGTAACTTTTTCTTCATTTATCGGGAGTGTTTGGAGTTCAGAGTGTCTTATTTTCGAATTTGAATGCAAAGGTAATAAAATGAAATGAAATACAAGGCTTCAATCAACAATTTTCAATTTTCAATTTTGAGTCCACTTTAAAAAGTGGACAGTGAGCACAAAGCGGTGCTCAGACTCCCCCTCTAAGATTAGAGGGGGGCAGGGGGCGTTGAACTATACAGGAGGTGGAGTGAAATATGCTTAAAAATCAACAAGTTATAGACCCCACCCCAGCCCCTCCCCTTGAGGGGAGGGGATATGAACACTCCGGGTGTGTTCAATGTCAGCATATCGTACTTTTTCAAGTGGACTCAATTTTCAATCTTAGCTTCGCTGATTTTTGTCGCGACTCGGCAGAGTTCAAGCAAGCTTGACTCTGCTCTCGCTGCTCCAAAAATTCAATATTCAATCTTCAATATTCAATTTTCAATATTCTTCGGCAATCTTTGCTGCCTTTTGGGATTTTCCTTTGCACCATATTTCAAGAGTTTGTTGGCAGCCGTGACGATGCCCTGTCCTGTGGGTGAGGTGGTGGTTCTGAGTTTGGCGAACGCCTCCTGTGCCTTTTTGAGTTGCTCTTCCGCCGTGAGGAAGCGTTCGTAGAAAAGTTGGACGCGGTTGACCAGTTCGTTGGCCGTCTTCATGATTTCCTCTTGGTTCTCCGCCTGTCTCACCTGCCTCCACGTCATCTCCAGCACCCTGAGCATCATATACATGTTCTGACTGCCACAGACGAGCACTCCTTGGTCGTATGCCTCCCTGTAGAGGGATGGGTCGCCGAGCAGGGCCAGTTGGAGCGCACTCTCGTTATAGACATACATGATGACGAAGTCGGGTTTCTGCCGTCCCTCGTGGATGTAATGGCTGTAGTTCTTGTGAGCCAGTTCCTTCACATGGTTCCTCACCGACAGCAGGTGTCTTTGCAGGGCATCCTCCTTGTCGCTTTCCGTGGAGGCGTTGTGGTAGTCCTCGAAAGCCTTCATCGACATCTTGGAGTCGATGACGACATCGCGTTTGTCGGGGAAATGGAGCACTACGTCGGGCACCATCCTCTTCCCTTGTTCTTCTTCGAGGATGGTCTTTCCCCTCTCGTCTTTCAGCGTCACCTGTTCTTCAAATTGCACGCCTTCCTCAAAGCCCATCCCTTCGAGCAAGGTGCGCAGCCGCAGTTCTCCGAAGTTGCCTTGCGTCTTGTTGTCGGCAGTGAGAGCCTGGGCGAGTTTGTCTGCCCTGGAACCCACTTCCCTTGCTTGTTCCAGGTTGGCCTTGATGGAGGCGTCGAGTCTCTCCATGGTCGTGGTGTGCTCCCTGTCGCTACGTTCCACTGCTTCTCTCATCAATTTGAGGTGTTCGCCCAATGGTGTGAGGATGGCGGAGAGCTGCTGGCTGTTGGCTGCCGACAGCTCTTCCGAGCGTTTCTTGAGAATCTCCTCGGAGGCGCTGTTCACCTGTTCCCTGACAAGTTCTCCCTGTTGCTTCATCTGTTGTTGGTGACGTTGTTCCATTACCTCCAACTGTTGCTCGTATTGCGTCTTCAAGTCGGCCAATCGTTGGTCGCGGTCGGCGATGAGGGAGGCCATCTGGCTCTCAAACTGCCGCCGCACCTCGTCGCGCTGCTCTCCGGCGAAGGCTTTCATCTCCTCCATTTGGTTTAGCAGTGTCTCCACACGAGACTCCAGCACGTCGCGGCGTGCCATCAGGGAGGTTCGTTCATCGGCCAGCTCCTTCGCATTGGCGCGTTCTTTCTCCATCTGCTTTTTGAGGGAGAGCAGTTCTTCGCTTAACAGACGGCCGCTGGTCTCCAGGGACGCCATCCTGCTGCGGGCTGCAAGATAGGCGATGGCAGCCCCGACAATGGCGGCTAATATTATCAATATGATTGTTGTTTCCATATTCAAAATCGTTTTACCCCCAAAGCATGATTTTCAATCTTCAATCTTCAATCTTCAATTTTCAATCTTCAATCTTCAATTTTCAATCTTCAATCTTCAATCTTCAATCTTCAATCTTCAATTTTCAATCTTCAATTTTCAATCTTCAATCTTCTTCAATCTTTCCTCCATTGCTTCGCAGCGTACAGCAGCACGGCGGTCAAGACCACCCATAGCAGGATGCCGCCCACAATCAAAAGGCCGATGTTTCCTCCTTTCTTCTTTTTCGGCGAGGTGCCTTTATCTGCTTTCCCCACCGAGTTGAAGTCATCCAACAACTCGCCGAACTTCGCATCGGTGGAAAGGGTGGGTTGTATGATCCCTTTTTCTATCCGACACAGCAGTGTCACATATTCCTTGCTGCCAAAGGGCGAGTATTTCTTGGCCACGACGGAATGGTCTCTCACATGGAGTTCGCCTTTGTACCCTTGTTTCCAAGCTTTCACGCTACCCTTGGGGAAATCCTTGTCTCCTTCTTGGGAGATGATGACCTCTATGAAACGGGGCAGGGGTTCCATGCCGGGAGCGACGAACTGGTGGAAGAAGGCATCGTAGTCGGCATAACTCCTCACCACGTTGGTGATGGTGTAGTTCACCCAATATTCACGCACACCTGTTTGACCCAGTCCCCAACAGATGCAGAACGTCCCGGGCTCGCTTTCCACCACGCCGCATTTCAGCACCTTTTCGTTGCGTGTGTGCAGCGCGTCCCAGTCTGGCACGTGGGTGTAGTAGTGCTCGCCATGGTCGTCAAACAACTTGAACTCCTTGATGTTGCTGCCTTCCATCAGGTTGCTCACCACGGTGTATCCTTCCGTCCCCTCGTCGTCCACGTGCATCACGCGTTTCTCGGTAAACTCGGCATCGCCGTTGGGTTTCAGCCACACCACCACATACAGGGAGTCGAGCACGGAGTCGGCCCACGCTCCCAATGGCATCACAAAAATAAATATTGCCAGCAGGCGACGCAAACACGCCTGCCACACATTTCCATCTCTCATGCAAGCCAAAGGTACGATTAAACCTGATATTATTGATGCACCATCACCCATTCCTCGATGGTGCGCGTCTTCGTCGAGAACGACAGGCCGATTTTGTGCAACCGGCGCTCGTCATAGCTGAAGGGTATCATGTAACCCTTCTCGTCGATTTGCTGCAACGCTTTCCGGGCTGGCTGGTCGATTTTCAGTTCAATGACATAGACGTCGGTGCGCGACTGCCACACGGCGTCGATGCGCCCCGTGGCCGTCCTCACCTCTGTCAGCAGGTAGCGGCCCATGAGCGAGAACACCACGTAGAGCAACTGACGGAAATGCCCCTCGGTGTTGGCACCCTCGGCATAGGGGATGGAGGCGAGAAACGCCTTCAGGCGCTCCAGCATCTCTTCCAAATCGTCATTGCGCAGGGCACGGTACATGTCGACGATGCTGTTGCTGGTGGTCAGCGTGTCGTCCCAGACGTAGTACGGCACCAAGGCGTCCATCACGCCCTGATACACTTCGTTGTTGGGATACCCCAGGGTGTAGGTGTCGGTGTCGCGGTCGTAGTCCTTGATGGTGAGGTAGCCGCTCTGATAGAACAATGGCAGCACACTCTTCAT
>Ga0247610_10003023_pt1 | contig 18865 bp, 16 predicted proteins | sample 174DNAGHGhighgp2_FD_193483 | JGI IMG/M metagenome (GOLD analysis project Ga0247610, IMG submission 193483) | Sheep rumen microbial communities from Palmerston North, Manawatu-Wanganui, New Zealand - 1742 DNA GHGhigh gp2 | ecosystem: Host-associated > Mammals > Digestive system > Stomach > Rumen...
AGAACGCTGCGGCGAAGAAGGCGTAGATGGTTATCTTGGCGGTACACGACATGAAGGGCGTGAGCAGGATGGTAAGCCTGCGGTCGCGCTCGCTGGGCAGCGTGCGGCTCGCCATGATGCTCGGCACGGAGCATCCGAACCCGATGAGCAGCGGCACGATGCTGCGGCCGGATAGTCCAAAGCCACGCAGCAACCTGTCCATCACGAAGTCAATGCGTGCCATGTACCCTGTGTCTTCGAGCATACTCAAGAAGAAGAACAGGCACACGATGAGCGGCAGGAACACGAGCACCGTGCCTACGCCGGAACAGATGCCGTCGATGATGAGCGAATGTACGGGCGGCGCGATGTCCCACTCCGTCAGCAAAGCATCGGAAAACTCGGTGAAATGGTCGATTCCTGCTTGGAAGAGGTCTTGCAGCCACGCGCCAATCGTGTTGAAGGTGAGGAAGAAGACGGCCGCCATGATGAGCAGGAAGGACGGGATGGCTGTGTAGCGACCGGTCAGGACCTTGTCGATGCGGATGCTGCGGCGTTGTTCGTGGCTTTCTTCAGGGCGCACGACGGTCTGTCTGCTCACTTGCAGGATGAACTGGAAGCGCATGTCGGCAAGTGCCGCCTTGCGGTCGAGGCCTCGTTCCTCCTCCATCTGACAGATGATATGCTCAACGGTTTCCTGCTCGTTTTGCGTCAGGTTGAGGGCTTCCGCCACAAGGGAGTCGCCTTCTATCAGCTTGCTTGCGGCGAAGCGGACAGGAATGTCGGCAGCCAGGGCGTGGTCTTCGATGAAGTGCATGATGGCGTGCAGGCAGCGATGCACCGCGCCGCCGTGCTCCGTGGGGCTGCAGAAGTCCTGCCGCGCCGGACCTTCATTGTATCGCGCCACATGGATGGCATGGCTCACGACCTCATCCACGCCCTCGTTCTTCATGGCGCTGATGGGGATGACGGGAATGCCGAGCATCCGCTCCATGCGGTTGATGCGGATGGTTCCGCCGTTGCCCTTCAGCTCGTCCATCATGTTGAGTGCCAACACCATCGGTTTGCCAAGTTCCATCAGCTGCATGGTGAGGTAGAGGTTACGCTCGATGTTTGTGGCATCCACTATGTTGATGATGCCGCTCGGCTTGCTTTCCAAGATGAAACGTCGGCTGATGACCTCCTCGCTCGTGTATGGGCTGAGGCTGTAGATGCCGGGTAGGTCGGTGACGGTTGCTTCGGGATGGTCTTTGATGATGCCGTCCTTGCGGTCGATGGTCACGCCCGGGAAGTTGCCGACGTGCTGTTTGCTGCCCGTCAGCTGGTTGAAGAGAGTGGTCTTTCCGCTGTTCTGATTGCCGACGAGGGCAAAGGTGAGCGGCCCCTTTTTCGCCGATGAAATGGGATGAAATGCGTCTTCTTCATGGTAGCGGCCTTCCTCGCCGAAGCCGGGATGCAGCACAGACCCTCTCCAAACCTCCCCCTCTATGGGGAGGCTTTCTTTGGTTCTCCCCCTAGAGGGGGAGTTAGAGGGGGTCTGGGGGCAGGCTTTTACTTCAATTTCCTCTGCATCCGCCAGCCTCAGGGTCAGTTCGTAGCCGTGAATGCGCAGTTCCATCGGGTCGCCAAGAGGTGCGTACTTCTGCAGCGTCACCTGTGTGCCGGGTATGATGCCCATGTCCAGGAAGTGCTGCCGCAGTGCGCCTTCGCCGCCAACCTTGAGGATGGTGGCCGACTGTCCCTTATGGAGTTCCTTTAGCGTCATTGTTCCTTACTTACGACCTTTCGCTCTGCAAAGATACAAAAAAAGAGGCATATAGCAAACAGCCACATACCTCTTATTGACAAAAATACCTAAAATTGATGAAACGGCATGGGGTTCGTTTCAACACACCGTGCTGCGATAGCAAACACACCGTGCCGCGATGGCAAACGCACCGTGCTGCGTTGACCATCGCGGCACGGTGCGTTTTTTATTCCCCAATGCCCTGCTGGAAATCAGGGAGTTGTGAACAGGACGGCGAGACGCTTATTCTTTGTCGTCGTTTTCGTCCGTTTCATCGGGATTTTCCTGCTTTTTCTTGGCAAGATATTCGGGGAGAGCCATGCCAGCCTGGTCGAAGAGTTCTGCCAGAGGCGGCACACTCTTCATCAAGCCAGCGAGGAAGTTGGCCGTGCTCGTCTTGCTGTCGCCTCCTCCGCCGTTGTCCCAAACGGTAACCTTGTCGATGTTGATGCCCTTGATGGCCTCGACCTGTGTCTTGACAAGCTCGGGGAGTTTTTCCAGGAGCAACAGGGTGTAGGCCTTCGTGGCATCGCCTCCGGCAGCCTGTATCATCTTGTCGTAGCCCTCTGCCTGCTTGGTGAGGATCTGGTACAAGCCCTTTGCCTCTGCCTCCATCTTGGCATAGATGGCATCAGCCTCACCCTTGGCGTTGACGCGCTTCTGCTCGGCTTCTGCCTCAGCCTCGATGACGATGCGCTTCTTCTCAATCTCCTGAGCCACGATGACGTTGGCCTGCTGGCTTGCACGCTCGCGCTCTGCACGGGCATTCTCGGCCTTCTGCTCTGCTGCGTAAGCCTCTTCCAGAGCCTGGGCATTGGCAACCTTCTCTGCGGCGGTTGCTTTGCGTTGGGCCTCGGCCTCGCGCTCACGGCGCACAGCATCGGAATTGGCAATCTCAATCTTGGCTTCGTTCTCACCCTTCACAGCCTCTGCATTGGCAGCAGCAGTACGGACACGGGTCTCGCGGACAGCCTCGGCCTTACCTATCTCACCCATCTTCTCCTGCTCGGCCACGCGAACCTTGGCCTCGTTGATGGCCTTGGCGGCAGCCTCCTGACCGAGAGCCTCGATGTAGCCGCTTTCGTCCTTGATGTCGGTCACGTTCACGTTGATGAGCTTCAAGCCGATCTTCTTCAGTTCGACCTCTACATTGGCAGTGATGGCCTCCAGGAACTTGTCGCGGTCGGAGTTCAGCTCCTCGATGCTCATCGTGGCAATGACCAGACGAAGCTGTCCGAAGAGGATGTCCCGAGCCATCTCCTGAATCTGGTTGGCACTTTGTCCAAGCAGACGCTCGGCGGCGGCGTTCATGTATTCGGGGTCGGTGCTGATGCCTACGGTAAAGCGGCAAGGCACATCGACGCGAATGTTCTGACGCGACAGGGCGTTGGTCAGGTTGGCATCAATGCCGATGGGCGTCAGGCTCATGTAGGCATAGTCCTGGATGACAGGCCACACAAAGGCACCGCCGCCATGCACGCAATTGGCAGATTTCTTGGCTCCGTTGCCACTTCCGTAGATGACAAGAATCTTGTCGGCCGGGCATTTCCTGTAGCGATTTGCCAGAAAGGCAATAATTGCGACACACAGAACGGCGCCTACAATAATTAAGGTTAATGGATTTTCAAACATAATCGTTCTTTTTTATGTTAAACAAATGTTGTTGATAATTTATGTGTGGGAAGTTAAAATGGAAGTTAAAATGGAAGTTAACTCGCTTCGCTCGTGGGAGTTAAAAAGGACGATAGTAATGCCGCTGACAGCATCCCAAGCTATCGTCCTGCACGAAGTGCTTAACTTCCAGCCAGCTCTGCTGGCTTAACTTCCAATATAACTTCATTTTATAACTCCCAAAGTTGAATAATTAACTTATGCGGGCTCCACCTCGAGCACCTTCTTGTCTATGACCCGAAGCACGCGAACCTTGGAACCCGACGTGATCTGCTCTCCTGCGGTGCGGGCATCCAGCTCCTGCACAGAGCCGTTGAAGCTGATCTGAACCTTTCCCAGACCCTGGTTGTTTGCGGGAATGCGCAGATACACATCGCATACCCTGCCCACGGAGTCCTCTATGTTGAACGCCCCGTTGCTCTGCAACTTCATCATCTGGCGGAACAGGAACAGGAAGATGGCCACAAAGAGGCAGCCAACCAGCGCAGCCACTATGCCAAGAACGACACGGTCGGCAATGGTGTTCCAAAGGCTGATGCCTGCCCAGCCGAAGCCCAGCAGGAAATAGAAGACGTTGCGGATGGAGAGGAGGTGCATGGTTCCGGCATGATCCATGCTGTCCGCACTGGCATCCGTATCGGCGTCGAAGTCAACGTCAGCATCGCCTGTATCCACATCACCCGTGCCGGCAAAGGACATTACTGTCTGTATGAGTACGACAATGGATGCAAAGATAGCAATACCCCAGTACATTTTTAGAACGGGATCCAATTGGTTGAACCACTCAGTAAGAACATTCATAAGCAAATAATTTTATTGTTTGACATATTATTCTTGCCACAAAGATACGCATTTTTGTGTTATAATAGTACAAAAAACGCTTTTTATGCTTTGTTTTTATGTTTTTTTTGTATGTTTGCAAAATGAAAATTACAAATAATAAGACTTATATGAAACAACATCCTTTGGCAAGTTTCCGCTTTTGCCCCCTTTGCGGCTCCGGCAGATTTGTAGAGAACAATTTCAAGAGCAAGCGTTGCGAGACTTGCGGCTTTGTGTATTATTTCAACCCAAGCACCTCGACGGTGGCTGTGATTGTGAACGAAAACAACGAACTGCTGGCAGTGAGAAGAGCCAAGGAGCCGGCAAAGGGAACGCTCGACCTCCCCGGCGGCTTCAGCGACTGCTACGAGACGGCAGAGGAAGGCGTAGCGCGGGAAGTGAAAGAGGAGACGGGACTTATTGTCGAAAGCACGGACTATCTCTTCTCCATCCCCAATGTCTATCCATTCGGCGGCTTGGATATCCACACGACAGACCTGTTCTTTCTCTGCCGGGTTGCCGATACAAAAGGAGCCACGGCCATGGACGACGCCGGCGAAGTGCTATGGCTCCCGTGGGAAGAAGTCAGGGCGGAAGACTTCGGGTTGAAGTCCATCAGCCTTGGTGTCGCCCGCCTGCTGGAGCTGCACGCTTCGGGCCGGATGGCAAATCCATACAAACAACGGTAGCTTTTTTATCATTCACTTTTCGCTTTTCATCTTTTTTCGTACCTTTGCAGCATGAAAGAGAGAAACCATGTCTTTGACTTCCTGTGCGGGCTCTGCATCATCCGAATGATATGTCTGCACATCATGAGCTTCTGCGGCATGAGGGAAGTGGGGTGGTGGACGCATGTCATGGAGTGGAGCTTCTACTTCATGTCCTTCTTCTTCTTTAAGGCCGGCTACTTCAACAAGGGCGTGGGCAGCAGGGGAACAAAGGACTATATCGTGGACAGGACGAGGCGAATCCTTATTCCTTATATATCTTCGGGCATGATAGGGCTGGTCATCTACTTTTCCTTCCTTCCTTTCTTGCTCGAAAGGTATCACAAACCCATAGAGCCTCTGGCCTGGGAGCACATCTGGCAAACGAGCAGCTTCTACGGGAACCTTCCCACATGGTTTCTCTTCTCCTTCTTCGTCACCTATCTGACCGTGTACTTCATCGAGAAAGTCCGCTGGCTGCACTGGACAGTCGTGCTCTTTCCTTTGATAGGATATGTGCTTTTCCTCAAGGGCAACCCTTTGTGGATGAGTGCCAACAACGTGTTCATGGGCATATTCTTCTTTTATCTCGGGATGTTGTGGAAGCAGGTGATGAGGAGGTTCTCGCGCCGGACGATGCTTTGGGCTTCTGTGTGCATGATACTGGCGTTTGTCGTCCTGAATGTCCTCTGGTGCGGCGAATACACGATGTCCGTTAATGAGTTCAAGGGCAGCTTCGCCGCAACCATGCTTAAGATGATGCTGGCCATTTGCGGCCTGGTTGGCGTGCTTTCCTGTCTCGGCCTGCCCCGAGTGCCCGTCGTCTGCTACATCGGAGAGCACAGCATGGTGTATTTCATCTCGCACTACCCGATGCTCTACTACTATAAGTTCATGCACCTCAGCTTCGGGCGCAGCATTTGGAACAAGACCGACGATGTCCTTATCCTCATTCCTGTCATCTTTTGCATCTGCACATGGATGGTTCCCCTCGTCGAGCGCGTTCCCTGGCTCAGCGGAAAGGTTCACGTTGATAAATAGAAAACTTAAAAAGACAATATAAATAATAGTTATTATGGTAATTGGATATACTGCAGGAGTCTTCGACCTGTTCCACATCGGGCATCTCACGCTGCTGAAGAATGCCAAGGCAATGTGCGACAAGCTGATAGTCGGCGTTACGGTAGATGAATTGGTGCTCTACAAAGGCAAGCACGCCATGATTCCCTACTCCGACCGCGCCGAGATAGTAAGGAGCATAAAGTACGTCGATGCTGTCGTCCCACAGTACGACATGGACAAGCTTGCCGCTTGCAAGAAGCTCGGAGCGAGCGTCTTGTTCGTCGGCGACGACTGGTACGGCACAGAGAAGTGGAAGAGGTATGAGGAGGAGTTTGCAAGGGAAGGAATAAAGATTGTTTACTTCCCCTACACGAGAGGCGTTTCGTCCACCAAGATAACCGAGGCTCTGAAGGCTGCACGCGGCTGGGTCGATGGCAAAGAGACAACGGGCGCAGAAGAGTGAAACCGATAAATTCCGTATAAGATGGTTGACAAAAGTTATTGCATGAGTTCGTATCTCGCCCTGAGATATGTGGAGGATGAGGACAGGCAGTTCTTCGAAGGCCTCCGTCATCAAGTCTATAGGCAGCAGCCGCAAGAACGTAAAGTCCCCGTTGCCGATGCCGACGACATAGACATAGCACTTCGCAACGTCTTCCGCAGAATTGTCCACGAGAGGCTGGGTCTGCTCTTGTCGGGAGGCATGGACAGTTCCGTGCTGGCCTCCTATATGCCCGAAGGCTCCGATGCCTACACCTTCCGTTTCCTTGGAGGGAAGTATCAGGCCGATGAGCTTGAACGTGCCGCATTCTTTGCCCGCTATTATCACCTGAACCTTCATTATGTTGACATCGATTGGAACACGGTGGAGCAGAACGTGGACAAGGTGATGAGGCACAAAGGAGCGCCCGTACATTCCATCGAGCCACAGCTTTATGCGGCTGCCATGCAGGCAAAGGCCGACGGCGTGACGATGCTTGTTATTGGCGATGCCGCGGATTACGTCTTCGGAGGCATGGACGGATTGCTCTCCCAGGACTGGAGTTACGACCAGTACGTCAAGCGAACCATATATGTTGACCCCGCAGAAGTGCTGCGCGAACCCTTCGACATGGATTATCTCTTCCAACGCTATCGTATCGGAAAGAACAGCATAGACTACCTCCGATTCTACGACGAGACAGTGACCGACGAGAGCTATGCCTCATACGAAAACGCCTTTGAGGCTGCCGGGATGGACTTCATCGACCCATACGAACTGCTGAAGATGGCAAAGCCCATGGACTTGGGTAGGATAAGGAAAGGGGAAAGCAAGTATCTCATTCGCGACCTCTTCAGGATGCGATACCCCGGAACGGCTGTTCCCCAGAAGCTCCCTATGCCGAGACCTGTTGATGCCTACTTTGCCGAATGGGGAGGGCCGAAGCGGAAAGAGTTCCGCAGCGACATAGACATCGCCCGGTACAGCGGCAACCAGAAGTGGCTGCTGTGGTGCCTCGAGCGCTTCCTTAACCTCTACGATAAGCAATGACAACCGACTCTTCGATCAAGGCTCGCCTGCTCGAAGTGTTCCTCTTTGCAAAGGAGCTCTTCCGGCGGCATGGGCTTCGCTACATCGGCTGCGGCGGAACCGTTCTCGGTGCCATTCGCCACAAGGGCTTTATCCCCTGGGACGACGACATCGACATCTATATGCCTCGCAAGGATTACGAGCTCCTGCTGACCTTGAAGGATGAGTTTCAGGACAGCGGCTACGAACTCCTCAATTGGACAACGCCCAGCTACTACATGCCGTTTGCCAAGATTGCCGACAAGAGGAGCACGGTTTGGGAGTTCAAGCACCTGCCCTTCCGCTTTGGCATAAGCATCGACATCTTCCCGCTCGATGAGTTCGACGAGCCGGACGAGGTGATAACCGCACGTCAGCACCGCAGTCATTACTTCTTCGACAAGTACCTGAACGCCGTGAGCCACTACACTTTTGCCGACATGATGCACTCCCTCTTCAAGGGCGATGTGCATCGGCTCGGGGTGCAGATATTGAGCAAGTGGCGCAGCCGCAATCCCGAGAAATACCTGCAGGCATTCCGAAGCTTTGAGGAGGAGTACAAGCACAATGGCGAGGGCCCGAAATGCGTTTGCGTGACGCAGTGGGAAGGCCGCATCTTCCGGTCAGAATGGTTCAGGGATGTCATAGAAGTGCCGTTCGAAGACACCACAGTCGTCATTCCCCGCGACTACGATGCCTACCTTCGGACGCTCTACGGCGACTACATGCAGGTGCCTCCCGAAGAGAAGCGCATCAGCCATCCGCACTACTTCATTTCAATTCATAATTCATAATTCACAGTTATTTCATCTGTGAAGATTTAGGGCGTAGCCTAATTATGAATTATGAATTATGAATTGATAGGTGCCACCTTCTTCGTTCCCAAGGCATTCATGTATTCCATGTCGCCTGCGCCTTCCCACATGTCGGTCTTGGCGCTGAGGTTGTCGATGTGGTTCACGACGATGGCCTCCTGGGTGCACGGCACGACGGGACTGCCGAAGTCCTTCTCGCCATGATGGGCCAGCACGCAATGCACGAGTCGCTTCGTCTCCTCTTCCTCTATTCCATTGACCTTGAGGATGTTGTGTAGCCAGTGCGCCCCGATGTAGATGTGTCCGAGCAGATACCTGTCGGGCAACGACTCGCCTTGCTTATTGTACTCATAAATCTTGCCGCAGTCGTGGAAGAGTATCGCAATGATGCAATGCTCCACCTTCACCTCGTAAGGCAGGCAGGGATAGAGTCCTTCGAGCATCCGCAGCATCTGGTGCGTGTGGTTCAAGAGGCCGCCAGGATAGGCATGATGCATCGATGTGGCAGCAGGATACTTGCTGAACGGCTCGTAGAAACGGCCTGCGAATTCCTCGATGATGTCCATCAAGGCCTTGTCCGAACAATAGCTGAGGAGCTTCTTTATCGTGTCGTCCCATACATCGCGACGTATCGGCCGGGGCAACAAGTTGTAGAGCGGATGGTCGAGCAGCGGCTCTCCCATGGCCTTGAGGTCGCGCATGTCGCACGACTTCTTGCCGTCGTTGTCCTTCATGTTGTAGAAGACGACGAGGCTGCCGACCTGCGGCTCTGCCGTCGGCGGCATGTCCCAGACAGCCACATTGATGGTCTCGAGGAGGTTTGCCACTTTCAGCGAAGCATAAGGCGACCCGGTCTTCGTCGTGCCGTTGCTGCGGCTGATGACGAGGTATTCTGTGTTGTTCATCTTGACATTTACTATTTTATCATTTACCATTTACTATTTAATCATTTACCATTTACTATTTAATCATTTACCATTTACTATTTAATCATTTACCATTTACCATTTAATCATTTACCATTTACTATTTATGGACTAAAGACATTTATTGCGTTTTCCTTCGCAAAGTTACAAAATTTCCTTAACTTTGCATCGGAAAAGCAGAAAAAAGACGCGGCAAAGTATTAAATGGTAAATGGTAAATGGCTAAATGGTAAATGGTAAATGGTAAATGATTAAATAGTAAATGGTAAATGGCTAAATGGTAAATGATCTTGACACTTTCTACATGAAACAGGCTCTGGCGGAGGCAAACGAAGCCTATCGGCAGGGCGAGGTTCCCATTGGCGCCGTCGTGGTGTGCAGGGACAGAATCATCGCCAAGAGCCACAACCTGACGGAGCTTCTGCACGACGTCACCGCGCATGCCGAGATGCAGGCCATCACGTCGGCGGCAGAGCATCTTGGCGGCAAGTACCTCAGCGACTGCACGCTCTACGTCACGGTGGAGCCTTGCGTGATGTGTGCCGGCGCCCTCGGCTGGTCGCAGATCAGCCGCATCGTCTATGGAGCGCCCGACGAGAAGCGTGGCTACGCCCGCTTTGCGCCACAGGCTCTGCACCCCCGCACCCAAGTCACCGCTGGCGTGATGGCCGACGAATGCACCGAACTCATGCAACGCTTCTTCAGGGAAAAGAGATAGAAGCCTGACTTCTTTTTATAGTGAAACCTTGAAATAGTCAGGCAGCTCCTTGTAAGCGTCTTGAGCTGTCAAGCAAGTATCCATCAGATAACCATTTATGTGTCCCCATTCTCGCAGTCCACGATAGTAGAACATCTTGAGTTCGTCTGTGATAATGAACGGCACAACGCCATTTGCCAGGCATTCCTTGAACATCAACAGACGCCCAACTCTGCCGTTTCCATCTTGGAAAGGATGAATCTTTTCGAAGCGAACATGAAAATCAAGGATGTCCTCTAAGGTATGTCGACGGCTATTGTTATAGCCACTCAACAAGGTTTTCATGTGTGAGGACACTTCCTGGGGCAGACTTGTCTTCTCTCCGGCAACCTCGTTTGGCAGTTTCTTGTAGTCACCCACAGCAAACCAATCCTTGAGGCTATCTGAAGTGCCCGACTTCAAAAGCAGATGTAGTTGTTTTATGAGCCCTTCTGTCAGCCTTTCTTCTGCGTGGTCGATGATGAAGTCAATGCAACGAAAGTGGTTGACGGTCTCAAGGATGTCGTCCACGTTGACGGCAGTATCGCTGGTGCCAATCGTATTTGTCTCATAGATGAAGCGAGTCTGGTCGTGTGTCAAACGACTACCTTCCATGTGATTGGAGTTGTAAGTCAGGTCGATTTGTGTGCGATGATAGATGCCACCCTTCAGCCTCGAAGCCTTCTGCTCCTTTAATGTTTTCAGCAAGGGCGATACCTTCTCTCTGGCAGAACCTCGTTTAGGCAGAACTGCATCAGCAGGTATGTTCCACGTCTTGCCTGTCAGGAAGGCACCTTCTATCTTTCCGCCCGAACAATAGTTGCGAACAGTCCTCTCCGAAATGCCATGCATCTCGGCAAATTGTATCACTGAAATATACTCCATAATATCCTCTATCGGCAAGTTTTTGCTGCATTTTCTGCTGCAAATATACAACTTTTTGCCGATACCGGCAAGAAAAGGAACAAAAAAAGAGCCTGTTTCGATTGAGCAGGCTCCTTGATATTTCAAGCAAGAACTAAGCCTTGCTCTATAAAAAGCATATGTTATTTACTATGAGAAATCTTGAGAACTCTTTTGCTGTTGTCAATTTCAATCTTACCAAGCCTTCCCAAAACACTTTGTCCCAATAGAAGAGGTGCTTTTTGATTTCGCACAACAGAAGCACGAATGTTGCTCAACTTTAACTCACCAAAGTCAACATTCTTCAGGTTAATGACTGTACCGACACTTACATTACCGTTAGCATCCATATATTGTTGACTACCTATAACATCTTTGTTACTTAGATAACCATTCTTCATCATAAAAGTTGCTTCTACCATAGAAAGTGTCACATCGCTTGCTCCCGTATCAAAAATAAAATGTAACGGCAGCCCATTTATTTTACACTTTACTTTACATACACCTCCCTCTTTCGTAAATGGCACTTCGCTCGTAACAAAGACTCTTTCTCCGTCATTCACTTCTGCAAGCCCTTTCTCATTACCTTTTTGCATATATTTATTCATTAACGTCTTGAAAGTATCCAACTGACGGATATTATCCAAGTCAGAGTCCAATGCAACGTGCCTGAAATCTCTGTAGCCTTTCTCCAAAGCTGTTTTAAAATATTTCAGAGAAATAACGGAATCATTCATAAGAGAGTATAAGCAAGCAGCATCATAGTATGTTCCTGCCGTACTATCTTTCTTCAATATCCTAGCCATACATTTCTTCGCCTTCCCATATTCGTTCAAGTAGTAATATGCAAAATGCGCATAAGATTGGGCATCGGGTAAGGAATCCACCTTCAGTACCTTTTTAAAATCTGCATTTGCCTTACTTTCAAGTCCTTTTTGTTTCAGAAGTTTACCTCGTTGAATATGAACATAAGAATTGTCAGGGACAAGAGCAAGCGATTTCCCATATTCCTTTATTGCTTCATCCAGTTTGCCTGCATACTGATATAGGTCTCCCCTCGTTTCATGAACAATACTACTTTCCGAATCCAAGGCCAACCACTCATCAGCACATTTCAGGCTTTCTTTTGTACGACCTTCGGCCATCAGCAACTCAGTTTTTATTCTCATAATATTAAGAGCTGTACTGTCAATTAGTAATGCCTCATCTGCATAACGTAGAGCATTCCTAAAATCACCGACAGAAGAATAGCACTGTGCTATGCGCTCGTATGTTACAACATCGGCATCCAGTTCTGCAGATTTCTTATAATAATCGATAGCTGCAGCATACATTCTTTTAGCTTCATAGATAACACCTAGACAATACAGCCAATAAGATTCGTTGGGTTCCTTTTCCGCTTGGATTTCCAGTCTTGTCTTCATCGCCTCGAAATGGTTAGTGCTATCTGCCATTGCCGTCATTAAGGCAAAGCCACTATTATTCCAATCTTCCGTTGTCAACAATTCTATAATATCGTTTGCAGCCTCCTCATAGTCTCCCGATTCCATGCTTGCTCGGGTACGCAAGAATTGGGCAGATGCCAAGTCTTCCTTGCCCAATTTCTCTATCTTGTCGGAAAAAGCAAATGCCTCGTTCCATTTTTCTTCATTCAAAGCGACCAAGCCAAGATAGTAATAAACTGTAGTATAATTGGGGCTTTCCTGTATCGTTTTCTCACCAATTTCCTTTACCTTCTCATTATCTCCTTTTGCATAATATATTTCCAGTTGTTCTGCTCTTATATTCTTCCTTATATCTGTCGCCAGTAACGCACGTTCCAAGTCTTCAAGAGCCTTAACCGTATCCTCCATTTCCAACAGCACTGTTGCACGAAGGAAATAGGGGTTAACAACATTTTCTCCTGCCTTCCCCGACCACAATTTGACCGTTTCGTCCAATATCTCCAAAGCTTTCCCGTTTTGCTCTAAAAGATGGTAGGCAGCCGCCAATATCGCCAGAGTACGAGCGTCCTTAGGATTTTCTTCTAAATCCTTCTCACAAAAATTGATAGCCTCTTCCATTTTGTTGTTTTCCAAGGCCTCCAATGCCCTCTGATAATTATATCTGTCAGGTGCATTCTGAACAGTGTCCTTGCATCCAGACAGAGCTATCATACACACAAACAAGAGGGTCAAACTTTTTGACAACATCTTACTAAAATTGAAGTTTTTCATATATACACCTTATTTTCGTTTGGTTTTTATGTTATTTAGCTATATGTGATTGTTTCTTCGTATATTATAAAAGATAACTTACCAAGCTCCAAAAGTGATTATGCCATCTGTTTCTCCCCTTGTTATGGTGATGCTAAACATCCCATCGTCTTCTTCCCGTTCTCCTTTCGGGGCTGGGAATCCATTTCCCCACATCACAGAAAAAGAATACTTATTGCCGTCTCTCTTCCAACCTGTATTACCTGTTGCTATCATCTTGTCAATCTCATCAAACATCTCTTCTGAAGGCATGGTCTTGAACTCAAAAGTAAATCTGTCTTCAAAGTCACCATTGAAATAACGATTTCCCTCATGATACTCTATTATATCGTACTGGGGAACTCTAACTCCAGTAATTCTTTCAATCCTTGCTGGTGGCCACTCTTGCCAGAACCATTCATAATACACATAAACCCCAACGACACATAAAAGCATGCTGGCAAACAGAATTCCGATAGTGACAAAAATCTTCTTGATGATTTTCATTTTTAATCCTTTCCTCTTTATAATCTTGCTATTAAGCGTGTTGTTCTTGCTCTCTATGTTTATGAATTTCAGTACCGACTATCTGATGAGCATGAATCATAATATTTCTCCTTTAAAGTCTAAGGATAATTCTAGTTGTTGTGGCATTATGCAGGATTTTATTGTCTTAACACGTCTTTCTTCTGTGGTCCATGAAATTACTCTACGCCCTGCATAATAATGATGAGTTGTAATTGTTTCAAACGCATCTTCATATGGTGGCAATCCTTCTACATATGCCTTGACTAAATAAGCATGGGATAAAGGTTCGTTATAATTATAAATATCACAATTGACATGGTTATCAAGAAGAACTATTGTTTGGGATTTAGTCGCATCCCTAAGTTGCTTAATAATATCTTGAACTTTGTAATCAAGTACCCAACGATAAGAACGAATAAATATCCTTCGTCGTGCATCTGCATAGTTTAAGACTTCTAAACCATTTATTCCAAATCGATGTCCTAGCATTTTGCCTAATTTGGATGATGAACGATTGAGCTCTTTAGCATTCTCCTTTGTAAACAGACTGGTGTCAATGTCTTCGTACTCAAATATTTTAAGACCTTGCCAAATAGCCTCTACACTATTTGCAGTAGTACATCCACTATTTGGAACTGGTATGCCTCCATGAGGGTATAAAGGGCTAAGTTGTACTAGGTAGTCTTTGGCAGCGTATGTCACATCAGCAATTATCGCATTTTGATACTTCTTTTGAAGGCTCTTTAATTCTATCTGATTCGAATCTATAGTAATCATAACTATTTCGATGTGCTTCTCTTCTTATTTTTTTATACTCTCTCTCGCATCTTCTATTGTATTATATTTGAAATCAATATCCTCTTTATTGATTTTGGAATGACAAATAGATTGATCCGCGGTTTCATAAATGCTATAAATTGGCAGATGTTCAATTTTATCAATGATACCCCATTTTTTACAATCCCTTACAAAAATATATGAAACTCCATATTTTTCTCCACATTCATAAAGAACAATTTCATCAAATTGAGGTTCAACATATAAATCAACTTTAGTGTAACGGCCATTTAGTATATTATACTCGCAATACTCATAAAATCCCCTTTTCCCGTCTTTGAAAAGATGCATTTTATAATGATACCCATCAGGAGTGTCTTCCCAATTATAATTTATGGTGTCATATATGGGTGGCAAGATGATGTTTCCATAAAAGTCAATGCATCCAAACTTGCCCTTCTCTTTAATTAAAAATGTTGAATTTACTATATACAGGTTTGTATCTACGTTGTTGACAATAATGTCCTCATATTTGAAAGGGCCAAATAATTCTCCATTTTCTATCCAAACAAGGGTACATTTGTTATCTTTCCATATTATCCCAACGTTCCCTGTTACATCTTTTTCTACGGCATTAGTTATTTCAATAAAATCAAACTCGATAGGCAGTACTATTTCTCCTTTGATATTAACAATGCCATATTTCCTATTTTTCTTAATTATGATGTTGAGGATTTCATGTCTGTCGTATAATCCTTCAAAAGTATGTTCCCACCTAAGGCTTAAAATAATTTCATCAGCAGAAAAAACATAATTCTCCTCATCAGTTTCTAATATACAGATTCCATTCTTCCTGAAAACTTTGTAATCGTAATCGTAATATAAAATTCGATCACAGCGATGTATGCTAATCTTATAATCGGGAGAGACATGATATGAAACGATATCTCCGTTATCATTGAACTCTTCCTCATAGCTCAATCCTCCAATTCCCCATTCATTGCCTTCTCGTACAGGAAATTCATCTAATCCAAGATCAAATCCGCGTACAAGACTTTCTTCCTTTGTAATTTTTTCAGCATGATAAACTTTGGCTGATTGATTGTCTGACAAATCACTTTCTGAGGGTATGACTTTACCATCTTTGATCGCTTCTTCGATAGAATGATAAAGATTACCCCAACGGTCAATAGCATAGATGTTACCAAATCGTTTCACTTTGGCGAAGCCATTATCCTCAAAAGCTTCAACATTGTCATATATAAATGGAATGATTTCTGTACCGGTTTTATCAATATACCCACAATAACAGTCAATACCTATCTCTTGACGAACGGGAATGAGTTTTGTCTTACTATCGAAACCGATTCCCTTATACTCTTTGATAATTGCATAGCTATCTCTTTTTACCACATAATATGTCTTGTCCCTCCTGAAAAGTATTTGATTATCATTGTCCCCGATGTAATCAAACCATTGTCCAAAGCAAAGATTCCCATCGGTGTCTATAATTGTGGCTTTTTCTTCATTACCAAACATCCGTTTTACAAAACTACATTTTCTAATAAATTCTTCGGCATATGAGTAAATTGGAGGAATAACGACATTATATCGACTGTCAATATACCCAAATCTACCTTTATATGCAAAAACAGCTCTTTGATTATAAAATCTTAGTTCATAGTTGTCTTGGAGTTTCTCTATTACTTTATCAATACCATCATCAACGCCCGTAAGATTTTGTAGTATTTGTGTGTCCTCTGTATTAATCTTTAGCTCGTACCTGCTAAAAAGATTGCCTTTAGCATCTTTTGCTTCGATAAGGTAACTACCAGGTTCTAACGTGACTTTTGTCATTTTCCCCAAGAGTACCATCCCTACATCTTCCATGTCAATATACAATCGACATTCCTTATTTGTTATAAACTTAACTATTGCCATAATAACCTTATTTTATCGTTGCCGTAAAGTATAAATCATTGCAAAGTTAGGAATAAGATTTTACATACAAAAGATATTCCCAATTTTTTTGATAAGATGTCAGGCAATCCCATGATAACATGGAAACGCCCAGTAGTCCAGGAAACTGGCTTCGTTGAGCTGAAGCTTCAATGTTCAATGGTCTCCTGCTCCCCGGCCTTTGCTGTTAAGGACAGCAATTGCTACCATTAATGCTCGCAATTGCTATATTTAATCTTTGCAATTTCTACTCTTAAACCCCAATCGGTCATTAGAATTTATGTTGGAGTAGAATTTGTATTTATTGCTGTCCGGTAAATTGGGCTGACTTTACCGGACAGCAATGATTATAATACGACACAGGGACTTTTATTGTAGTTATTTTACTCCATTTTGAAGATTAATTCCAGTTTTCGTGCTGTTTCCATCCTGTGTCAACCTACCTCCATTTGTGCTTCCTGTTAAAGTTGCCAATTCTAATAGAATCATTTTTTCATAAATGCTTTGATTTTTTTGTATTTGATGTGACCTTTATTATTTAGAAGAAATATTTCATGGAAAATTAAACATCAAATGAACTTTTTTGTAATTTTGTAGCAAAAAAAGGAGGAAACACATTCTATAACCATGTCTGACGAAGAGATTATACAAAGATTTCGAAAGGGGGAATCTTGGGCCATCCACCAATACTTCTATGAGTACCTATGGATAGGCTACTTTGCCTTCGACCAACGGTATCAGTTGAGCAAGAAGGACAATCTGGATTTCATGTCTCTGGCTCACCAGTATGCAATCTATTTGATTGAGCATGACTGGAAGCCATTGGAAAAACGTTCGCCAGAAGTGAGTCTCAGAACATGGCTTATTGGTGGATTCCGTTTTATTATACTCGATGCACTGAAGTGGTACAAGAAGGAGTACGGTAGCATTACTTTCGAGGACTATCTGCGCACGTTTGACATATCAGATAATCTTCGCTTCAGATTCAATCGCATGGTGGAAGATGTCTGTGAGAACTTGCTGACAGACCAACGAGACCGCATCGTTATCGAATTGATACTGATAAAGGGCTATAAAGGTATAGAAGTGGCCGAACAGATGTGCGTCTCGCCAGCATCTGCTTCGCAAAGATACAAACGTGTAATGGACACGGTTATAGCTCCATACTTTCGAAAGTACTTCGATATGGATTTGGACGACCGGGAGATGTTGTCTAAATGGGATAGCGGCATACGTCGTTCTAGCCTTAAAGAAGGAGAAACAAGTACACCTATGTCACAGAAACGTACTACACCGGAGTTTATTACAGAACTCCAGCCGGGGGAGATATTCGTCTTTGGCAGTAATCTGAGAGGTATTCACGGCGGTGGAGCTGCACGAGTGGCTTTCCAAAAGTTTGGAGCTATATGGGGAGAAGGCGTCGGGCTACATGGCCAATCCTATGGAATCCCGACGATGCAAGGCGGTGTGGAGACCATTCGCCCATATGTGGATGAATTTTTGGAATATGCCAAAGCACATCCGAACCTCACATTCCTTGTCACTCGAATTGGTTGCGGCATAGCTGGCTTTACAGATGGCGAGATTTCTCCGCTATTCGAAAAAGCACACCAAATAGAGAACGTCGTCCTGCCCGAGGGATGGTAAAGTCCAACATGGCAGAAGCGTTTACAAACACCTCACGAGGACTTGTGAAAATCCTCGTGAGGATTTGGCAAAATCCACAGGAGGATTTGATGAAATCCACACGTGGATTTGGGCAAAAGGACGTGTCCCTTGGGGAATAGGGACGTGTCCCTTCGGGCTTAGGGACGCGTCCCTTCGGGCTTAGGGACGCGTCCTTTTTTTTGATTTTTGCAAATGCCTGGAATACAGAACTATAGAAAACCGCAAAAATTACTGCAGAGAAGTTGTCAAATTACTGCAGAGAAGTTGCCAAAGTTCTGCAGAGAAGTTGGACATTTTCTCTGCAGAAGTTTTAGCTTGACACCTGTCAACCGATAAGTCGATGTCTGTCGAGTCTGGAGACTACACTTTTTGAAAAGTCACTTCAGGAGTTTGAGATAGGTCTCTATTGCGTGCTCGATTTCGCAAAAATCCACGAATTCATCGGCAGAATGACTGCGTTTGCTCTCGCCCGGGCCAAGTTTGAAACTGGGGAAAGGCATGAGGGCCTGGTCGCTCAAAGTGGGTGAACCGAATGGCTTGCCTCCCAACTCGACTATCTTTTGTACGAGTGGATGGTTTTCGTCGATGCTTGAGGAACCCAACCTGAAACTGCGAGCCTTGACTTCTGACTTGACATTTTTGCCGATTTCATCGAATAACTCGCGGTTCGTATAACACTCATTCGACCGCACATCCACAGTAAAAGTGCACGTGTCGGGCACGACATTATGCTGCGTTCGCAT
>Ga0247610_10003024_pt1 | contig 18865 bp, 20 predicted proteins | sample 174DNAGHGhighgp2_FD_193483 | JGI IMG/M metagenome (GOLD analysis project Ga0247610, IMG submission 193483) | Sheep rumen microbial communities from Palmerston North, Manawatu-Wanganui, New Zealand - 1742 DNA GHGhigh gp2 | ecosystem: Host-associated > Mammals > Digestive system > Stomach > Rumen...
TTATCCATAATTATTTATATACATCTATTAATTCCTACAATTTCAAAAACTTTATTAACATCTTTAATTTTCATAACTCTTATTTTAGCAATTTCTTCAAATAAATCATTATCAATTATAAGATCTAAATAATTTGCTTGAGGATTTATTGGAGTTTTAAAAGATACTGTCAAATCTTCTTTATAAATATTACTATAATATTTATTAGAATATAAATAATATTCTCCAAATTCTCCAAATCCTTTATTATGATATTCTTTATATCCTAATTTTTTGAGAAAATCAATATCAATTTCTAAATTGTTTCTAATATCTTTAAAGTTTTTAGAATCATTTTCTTTTATTGTTTGATTATTTTCTCTTTTTAATTGTACAAACATATAATTTGATTGTGGATCAAATTGTTGATATTCTTTTCTAATTTTTTCAATACCACTTTTTTTCAAGAATGATTTGATATTATAATATTCATATTTCATATTATTTGGAATATAAATATCATCATCATTCAACATAATTTCACCTACTATATGTTGTTGATAACCAGGATCCCAACCAAATTCTACTTTTATTTCCATTATATCTTATTGAATATTTCTTTTAATTCAAATTCTAATTTTTTATATTCTTTACCAAGTTCAGTATCTACAACGCATGGAATAATTCCCATTGGTCCAATACCTTTAATATCATTTAATGGATTTCTCCAACCACCATTCTTAATTGGTCGATAATTCATATTAGTCAATTCTATGTATCTATAAATCTTCTTTATAAGATTCTTATCAGATTGATATTTCTTTTCAAATCTATCTAGAATTGCAAAATATGAATTATCATGAATATGTCCACCAAATCTTAATTTCAGAAAAATATTTTTATATTCTTCAGAATTATAAAGTTTTCCAGTTTCTTTATTATAATTAGATGGACACCAATTATCTTTTTTAAAACTATTTAAAAAAGCTCTATTATTCTTTTTAATTGTTTCAAACCAACTTTCCATAATATTACTTATTTGCAAAATTTCTTACTACTTCTGAAATCAATCTACCATCAGCACGTTTAAATGATGCCTTAATTTTACCAATAATTGGACCAGATTGTTTAACATCAAAACCATTAGGATAATTATTATTTAACCAAGCTTCAATATCCTCTCTTGTTGCTTCTTTTGGCATAAAACTTTCAAGAATTTCGAGCTCAATTTGTTCTTTATTCAATGAATTTATATCATTTCTTTGCTTGAAAGCCTCAATATTCTTCTTATGACCTTTAATCATCTCTTCAAATAATGGTTGATAAAACTTTTCTGGCATCATATCAACTCTTTCATCCATAGATTGGTCAATGACTGAAACTGTTACTTCTTTATTATTTGCATCTTTAGCTTTTTCTTGATGCATAGTAATTTTTTTCTCACCAACCAAATATCCTATAAGACCTTCATTTTTTGTAAATTCTTCTACAAAAATTCCCTTAATGATTTTATAGAAATTAAGAACTGTATCAAATTTAAATAAATTTTCTTTTTGTTCTTGAGTTAATTCTCTACCTTCTTTCTTAGCTTTAAACTCTTCTTTCTTTAAAGGCATATAATCTTCATTAGCCTTCTTAATTAATTCATTGATCTTCATAATTATCTTCTAAATCTAAAATTAAAATTGGTTCATTATTTGATATTGCTGTATGAATTATATAACCAATACTTCTACATTTAATATCACGAACAATAAATTTATGTTCTTTTTTTAATTTAGTAGTATATTCAATAAATTCATTCATACTTTTTACTTGCTTATTTGCTTTTATTGAACGAATTAATATATAAATACAAACAACATTAGCAAGCATTATAATAATATTGATAATATATAAAACTAACATAAATTATTCATCAAAAATTTGAATAAATACTCCTTTCCATGGTTGTTCATCTTTTTGACATAACACTAAAATATTTTCATTAGTAGAATTAATCCATTTTTTGATAACATAATCACCATTTTTTAAGATCATTTGTATTTTTGTTGCAGCTTCACAAAGATCTTTTTTCTTATTATCTTTAAATATCATTTTTATTATTGTTTTCCGTTAAATCTATATAATTATATATAAACTGAGATATTTGATATATTATAATTGGAATAAACATCAAACACCACAACTTATTATCAAAATAGTCACTTATTGATATTTTAATAATTAAAATCAAACTTAAAATCAAATTTACTAAACTTCCTAATGTTAACCAAAATTTACCATGCATAATATTAATCTTCTAATTTATGTCCTTCATGCCCTTTAGGTTTAAGCATTTTCAATAAGCTTTCTGTATATAATTTTTCTTTTCTTTTAAAATATTCACTTAAAATGACTTTAGCTTTATAATAGTTTATATATTCTTCATCATTATAATCAACAATCGGAATGATTTCTTCCATTTCTTTTTTAATAAAATTATCACATTCCAAAACCAAATCTTCTTTGGCTTTCATTCTTAAGTCTAATCCTCTTAATGGAGAAGATTCAAACTTCTTAGAATATTTGTTAATTAATTTTTTTAATAAACTTTTCTCTGTCATTACATAAGCTAATATCTTCTCGATTGGTAAAAAGTACTATTCCTTTATCATTATATAATTTACATAAATCAACATCATCATTATTTATTCTTTTTTCAAATATATATGATCTGGATGAAGATAATGTTGCCATCATAACTGCTTGTCTAATACATGTAAGGTTTTCTATAATATTATCCCACCAAGGTTTAAGATAATAAATAATCTTCAATTCATCAAAATCACGTAATGATCCATGTATGCTAATGACATTTGGATTTTTCTCATCATAATCACAATATATAATTGTATCTTCAGTACCTCTAGGAACATGATAAACATCAAAAAACTTCATCATTTCTTGATTTCGGTTCTTCAATTCATTATTCATGCTTTCTAATGATTTTCGATCCATTACAAAATAATCACAAACTATAATACCGCTGACTTCAGTCCATGTGCTCATAATTATTCAGCTAAAAAATTCTTAATATACTCTTTTGTACTTTCAACAAAATTACATTTATCAGAAATACACCACCCAAGATATTGCTTATCAATACTCTTTACAAAATCAAGACTAATACCTTTATATTTACCTATATTAAAACAAGGTACTACTTGATCTTGGAATGTTTGAAGATTGATTGTATTGTCTTCTGTAAGAATTTGCTCTGGTCCATAAGGCTCATCTTTTTGCTGAGCATAAAATACTGTATAAGTAGCTTTTACATCACTTAAAGCATCATGAGCCGTCAAACCAGACTCAGCCATTGATTTTCCTTTATATCTCTTATATGTATCTTCAAGATTATTTCCATGTCTACGCTTCTCTTCTAAGAATGCATCATAACAATCAACATCTTTAAAAGAATACTCAATACCATTTCTTGCAAATTCAGCAATCAAGAATGGCACATCAAAACTAGAACCATTATAAGTCAAGATATCACAATCTTTCATGAAATCAATAATCTCTTGGGCAACTTCACTAAAATGTGGCTTATCTTTCAAGAAATCAACCTTAATTCCATGTTTGAAATAAGCTTGAATAGTAATTTGATAAGACCCAATAGGTTGAATATATAGATTTTTAGAATCAATTACTTGATTTGTCTCTCTATCTACTTTAATTGCCGCAAATTGTATAATCTGATCTTTTGTTCTGTCTAATCCAGTTGTTTCTAGGTCAAAAATAACAAGTGGTCTCATATATTATATTTAAATTATTTTTACTATTTAAAGGTAGAAGAAAATAATCTCTCCTACCTATTATAATATAGAATTGATCAATATTTACTTACTGATAAAATTCTTGAACTCTTCCATATACTTATCTTTGTTAAGCTCAAAGTCTGGTGTAGCCTCAGTATCTTCATCCTTAACTCCATTGATTTGTGACTTAACATGGTACTCAACCTCTGCATCTTGTACCTTATCCTTGAACTCACTAATCAAATCATTAAGCTTCAAGTCAACTGTAGAAATATTCTTAGTTGTCTTAGCCATAACAATCATATTTGCAATAGATGTTTCCTTAAGTGTATACTTGATATTGAAATTCTTGACTTGCTTCTCAACTGCCTTATAACGCGCATCATTGTCATCATAAGTCTTTTGTAATTGTTCCTTAAGTTTCTCTGTCTCATCAATTTGTGCCATATAAAGTGCACCAGCTTCAATATCATCCTCACTCATATGATCACTCTTAAGATTAAGTGCTTCCTTTTTGATTGAAAGAATTTGATCATCAAGCTTCTTAATCTCTTCCATTAAATGATTCTTGTTCTTTAATAGCAATTGCTCAGATTCTACAAATTGCTCTACTTTGCGACACTTATATTCCTTAAGAACAGCTGTCAACTCATTAGCAATAGAATCTAAATCACGTTTCTTAGAAGAACCAAGAGTATCGGCAAGCCCATTAAACTTCTTGATCAACTCATTTTCAGAAAGCTTACTAAGTGGAGATTCAATTCCATCGGCTTCATTAGCACGATTCCACTTCTTAAAGAAAGCAAACACTCCACAAACTACACAAATAATAACTACTGCATAACCAATTAATGTAATCATCTTAATTTTGTTTTAATAAATTTAACTGTTTAATATTCTCTATAAAAAAATCTGTCTTACTCAAATTATTATCTACAATCATCTTATTATATTCTGATTTATAAATATTTTCTTTTGAAATATCGTATATCAGATTATTAATTGATATTGTAGACCAAATGAATATAATAATAGGAATTAAAAATCCTTTTAGTTTCGTAATATTCAATATTATAATTAATATAGTAAAAGATGCCAAAAGAAAATAAAAATAAGAGAAATAGTCATATCCAATTTTTAATAATGACAAATTACCAAAGAAATATAATATAGAGAAAAATATGGTAATCAATATGTCATTATGGACCGATTCACAATAATCTTCAATAAAATTAACTAAGAATAATCTTTTAAGCATATTCTTGATATTATTATGAATATTAGTGATATAATTATCTCTATTATTCTTATAATAATTCTTGATAAAATCTTGATCTTTTTTAGTTTCTTTTCTTAGATCTTCAAGATAATTATCATATTGATATACTGTCCTTATTGGATCATCTACAAATGCCATTCTTATTTAAATTAATTATTATTTGCAATATAGATCGATATTATTAGAAATTCAAATAAACTGTTTCCAAAACTTAGTCCTTAAGTCTATATTAATTTTCTCAATTCCTCCGGCATAAATTGAACCACATCCATAAAGAATAGTCATGATATTATCAGTCAATTCAAATCCACAACTACCTGGTATAGATCTAGTATAAACATTGATTCCATATTTCTTTTTATCACTAGGTTTTGAAAAATAATATCTTCTAAATGCTAAAGGATTAGCATAATCATCAATATGCTTTTCCTGAACATAACCTAAAGATTCAAGATATTTCTTATACTTTGAAAACTTAATGAACTTCATAATTGTTTATATATTAGTTGTTGAATCTCCATCTATTGACAAAATCTTACCAGTACTCCAATCGGTTTTTACTTTATGGATAAATTTCTCTTCATGCATAGTGAATAGTGAAAGTATAGCAATTGATTCTTTAGAAGCTGATTCACCATCTTTAGTAAACCATGGTTCATCTACATTGAACTTTACCCAACGGAAATTGAAGTTACCATAATGTCCATTCTTTTCATAAAAATCTTTGATCATTATGTTAATAAGCTCTTTCATTTTCTTTTTTGAAGAAAAAATTCCTAGAAAGCTTCCTGTTCTATAAATTAATGCATACATAACTTATTTTATAAAATTTAACCTCATTGTAATATAACCAACAATTCCCCAGTAATTTTCTTTCAAATAATTTTCATCTTTGTCTTCAAGAATTTCTACACAATGCATAAATTCCTGTAAGACATTAACTGGATAATTGACAATCTTCTTTAATTCTTCTATTACTTCGGAATGATTATTTTGCTTTTCTGTTATATTTGCGAAAACATCAATCATCTTTTGGACATCAGTAGATTTATACTTCATATTTTTATTTATTTTAATTACATAATAAATATAGAAAACAATTAAAAAAATTCAATTTTTACCTAATATATTTAATGCTTAATTTATTTTTAATAAAAGTAAATATAATAAGTATTTTATGAATCGTAAAACTAATATATTTTATTCAGAAGGTAATGATTCTAACTTCTTGACATTTGATAATTATACAGAAGCTTTGACTGGAGATATATTGGCTACAGATCAAAAATTATGGCCTTCTAGATTCTTATGTCTATATATAAAAGCATTAGATAAAGAAACTGAAGAAGATAGAGCAGCAAGTAAAAAAGAATTCATTAATAAATATCTTGTTCCTTATTATGAGAACAAGTTAGCATTTTTAAGAGATAATATTGAAAATTCAGAAGAATGGTCAAATATATTATCTTTGAATTATCTTTTGACATTGATATATTATTATAGTGGAATTAAGGCTGGAAAGTCTTATAATTATGTTTCTGATGTTGAGAAGGATTTGTTCAATAATACTTATTATGATGGAGAAATAATGACAGAAGACAATATTAGTTTAAATTATATAAGTGATATAGTAGAACAAGACTATAATGGAACTTATGCTGACATTATTTGTACAATTACTACTAATTATAAATATAAACCAGCATTGGTATTTAAAGAAGTATCTGACTTAGATAATTATTATAATTCTAAATCTTATAAAAGAAATTCATCAAAACTATATGGTTGGGAAAATGAAACTAATAATGATCTTCAACAGTATATTCAAAATAATGTAATATTTGATGGACAAATTAATGAAGATGATAATGAATATGATGCTTATCATATGAATTCATTAATAGATACATTAGAAATTCAAGAATATAATGATGGTAATTTAAAATTTAATGTGATAATACCATTATTTGATTCTCAATATATTGGAAAAATAAAGAATAATGATAAATTAATTCTTGATGGCCAAACAAATGTTCCTTTAGGAATATATTTCACAGGAAAGCCTGTTGAGCTTGAATCTTATAATAGAACATTCAATACTAATTGGAGTTTGTTAATAAGTATGCAATTCAAAGCATTCCCATATTCATTTGGAATAACTCATAATTTTGATGATTCTGATGCCATAAAAGATGCTTATGTGACTTTTGCAGAAGTATTATCAAAACAAAATATGACAATCAATAACTTTACAAAATACAATAATCAAATATTAATATTACAAAATAAGATAAACCAATTAGAAAGTATTTTGAATAGTATATCAACAATACATAATATAGATGATATAAACTTGAATTTAATGAAAATAAAGAAAAATGTTCAGAATTCTCTTAATGAGATGGATGAAAAAATAGATTCATTAGCACAAATAGTTGATGCTAATAAGCTTAGATGGAAAGTAAAAAATAATGGATAATACATAATAGATGGAAAATACTAATACAATCAAAGAATATTATATTAAGATATTAGACTTATATAATAACTGTATAAATATTCTAACTGCTCTTAGTCAAAGTCTTACAACTACATCTCCACAAGTTGTAGTTAATATTGTTGATTCTGATAATAATGTAGTGGAGCAAAAGATACCTTCTTATATTTTCTTAGAGAATAAGCTTAATGAAATCTCTAATTCAATAGAGAATTTCTTTAATATTCCTAAGAGTGGAGATGCATGGTTTGAGAATAATGCTAATATGTATAAATTCCATCTAGTAAAAGCAAATTCAGCTCCACAAATACCTGTTATTGACAACACAAATATTTATTCATCTTTTACAGACAATAATTACTTTAAAGATTTTGTCACACCAAAGATGTATTTGAAGATGGATGTCAATAACCTTACAAATAATGTTGAGAAGATATTTGTAAAGAAATATATTTTCTATAATGTAAATCTTTATAATGTCATAAATAATAGTGGATATAAGACACATGAGGAATATTTGACAATCTTATATAATTTCACCAAAGGTGTTGATTATGATGTTTATGACTCTATTATTGATATGCCATTGAAAAAGGAGACTTATAATTCAAGATTTGAGATTGAAGAAATGGCTTCTTTAGAAAATGGAAATCCTTATTATGACTTGAATAGTGATGGTAAAGAAGTCATTCATTATAAGTTGAAACTTAATACAATAGAATATCATAATCAGGAAGATTCATCAATTAATTTCATGCTTAAAGTTGGTGATTATCTTGCTTTGAATGAGTCTAGTTCTATCTATTATATAAAAGAAATTAATTCTAAGACTAATGAAGTAATTATAGAAGAAAAGTTTGGACATACTGCATTACAACCAATTGAAGATAATAGCAATATGTTCTTTACAATATATAACAATAATTTTGAAGAATATAATTATATACAAGTACCATTAGAGGAAAACCAATACATTGCTATATTTATTGGAACAATATATAATAATATAAGAAGTGTTTTGTCTGATGGTATTATATTAGACCTTAAGAATATTAATATGGTTGATGAGAATGGAAATCCTATATTAGATTCTAAAGGAAATAAAGTCAATTATATAGATTATTATAATACTTATTGTAAGAACATTGGAGATATATTGACAGGAATAAGTGAAATAGCAAATCCAATGCTTTCTGAATATAATTATAGTATTTTAGATAATTTACAAACAGATGCTGGAATCAAAGAGTTAGTAAATAACTCTATCAATCAAGAAATACTTAAAGTTGTACCTATTAATAAACATCTTATTGATGATGCTACAACACAAGAAATAATAAGTTTGCATAATCAAAAAAGTGAATTGAATAATAAACTTACTTCAATTAATTCAAATATTGATGAATTATATAATACACTTACAAATACTGATTGGACAAAAGAAGTAAGTAATTCACAATTAGCAATACGTACTAAGCTTGAAGAACATTATACTGAACGTACACAAATAACTACACAAATAAATAATGTTGTAGATAGTATTAATGCTAAGAGTGTTGTAAAATATAATGAAGATTTGAAATATCGTATTCGTGGTATATTAGATACTAAGACATTAGAAGAATATGTACAATCATTAGAAAACAATAAGCTTAATATTATTGGTATTGATGTACAATATAAATATAAGTCTACAAATAGCACTACAACTTCTTTGACTTCTATCAATGTAAATACTTTCACTGATTGGAACCAATATAATGTACATGATAAAGAAAGAGTTATCAAGTTTATTAATAATATCGGTGGATATGAAGTTGTTTGGGAAGAACAAAGCAATACTGATAATATCATCAAATGGAATCAAATAGATATTCCAATTAACCAAAATGAAGAAGTTATTGTAAAAGTAAGATATAAGTATAATATTGGACAACCATTTATTAACTTATATACACCTTGGAGTGAAGAGACAACATTCTTATTCCCTGATGAATATAAAGACATGGTTCAAGTCAGTGAGATCATGAGCCAAAATGCTAATGATACAGTCAATTCTGCTTTCCAAAAGACTTTGATTAATGATGGATATTCTGAACATGTCAATAACAAATTTGTTTCAAGTAATCAAGTATTCTATCATATGCCTGAGAATATCTATTCAGGATTCAATACAAGTGAAAATAATCTTCTTTCGCTTAAAGACAAACTCTTACAAATGACACAAGATATAGAAAAATATTCAACTCTTATAAATGAGTCATTGAATAAAAAATATGCAGTATATCTTGAATTTGATAACCAAACTATAGAATTATTTGCCGGTGCTGTGAATAGAATAACCATCAATGATGCTAGTATTGGTGATGCATTCATAAAGAAACATATGAATATAATTATCAAGAATACTGGAGATAATACAGTCAAATTATTTTCTCAATTCCCAGGTAATTCTAATATTACACTTATTGAAGATAATAGAGAAGCTTATTCTAAATATGTTGATGACTATGAAAGAGTACCAATCCTTGTCGGTGATAAGATGGATGCTCAAGTATTAGGCCAATGGATATATTTCCGCCAAAATAATCCTTATACCAAAGAAGACATATATTTGAATGAAGAGAACCAAAAAATACAAGATATAACTAATGTATTTACAGGTTTGACATGGGAACAAAACTACAATAACTATATACGTCAAGATAACTCACAAATACTTTGGCCATATAAGTCTCATGGTTCTTCTAATATAAATGTCAATAAGAATATTTGGCAAGGATATTATTGGTATAAAGATACTGATAATACTGATAAATTTGAATCAATGACAATATCAGATAAAGTAAATGAAATTAATGATATTGACTATAGCAATAAGACATTTGAGAATTTCTATCATTATACTAATATTGAGGAAGGATCAAACATTTATCTTATGAAATATGAAGATATTATGTATGTTGATTCTATTAACAAGAAAATTGTATATCTTACTGAAAATGACAGTATTACAGAATTTGCTCATAATGGTGAACAATTCTTGAATAACAGTATGATAGATTATAATGGAGCATTCTTATATCCAGATATAGTACATAAGAACAATATCATAATTACAAATACTGATATTGACCCTAATAACTATGCTTCTATTGATGTTGGTAAAGATCTTGTTGTTCCATTAACTCTTGAATATTGTCTTGGAAATACTGCTAATAATATCAATAATCCAATAACATCAATCAAGAAATCACTTTATTTTGATTTAAAAGACTCTATATATAATGATCCAATTAATTATATGATAGAAATAACAATCAACAATAATTATATGTCTTTAAATAATTATGTTGAGAATTTAACCACATTAAATCCTACAGGAGAATAAATACATCAAAAAAATGAATAATGAATAGCCATTTACAAAGTTTACACCAATCATATGTTTTTGCATATATATTGAATTATCAACCACCAGAATCTTCAATGGATAATGGCGTAATGACAATTGTAGATAATAGTGAAAATAATGTAACATCATTATTAAGTCAATATGGATTTTATATTGACAATGTATTTATTGCTGGTGGTTATGGATTCAAGACATTAGAAGACTTACAAAAAGTGCAAGATGTTGCTGATGATTTTGAGAATTTCACATATAATATTAATAAAGCATTAAATGATCTTTCCAATAAACAAACAATATTTGTATTCAAAGGTACTGAAGAAGCAGAAATTGGTTCACAAGAAGTCAATTTGAATATATTGTCTCCAGAATATAATACATATAATTATATTACAACATACAAATATTTTAAACTTACTGAAGAAACCAATCTAGATGCTTCAAATATTAAATATGTATTATCATTAAAAACACAAAGTGATATAAGATATGTTGATAATATTGATATTATCAATAATAATGATGATGAAAATGATGTTATTGAAATTGAAGACTTAACAACAGTAAATGCTCAAAAATATAAGATAAAAGTAAATATACATCAAAATACATCAAGTAATATCTTACAATATAATGATGATTTGAATATATATGTATTCAGTAAAGTTAATGAAGAATTCAAAGATACTCCTATTACATTAACTAATACTGAGAATATTTCTAAAGATATAGAATTCAATAGACCATCATCTGGATTCATTGATGATTTAGTTATTGAAATAAGAAAGCCTTGTGCTAATGTTGGAGAAGAAAATGTTATATATTCTTATATTATTCATGATTTCTTAAGATGGCAAGATAAGTTTATAATTTATCCAACACCAGGAACAGATGCATTACCTCAATATAATAAATATAACTTTAGAGATACTGATACAGATATCAATGATTCTAATTGTTATTTAATTTATGAGCAACTTATTCAAGATAATTTTATAGAAGATAATTATATAAATGCTGATACTAATAATGAAATAGAATTGAATTTCAGCTCTAATATTCCTTGTTATGATTATATAATATTTAGAAATCAATATGATTTAGAATTCTATTTCAATGGATTACAATCACATAATTGGGTTTATGAGACAATAACAGTTGGATCACAACAATATTATATTTGGCAATCTCCACAAAGGTATATTGGTAATCATACTTGGAAAATAAAAATTAAAATGCAATAATCAATGGCTTTAGAAAATTATCAAAGTAATGTCATAAAACAAATATATGGTGATGATGTAATTAATCAAAATAATGTAAGCGTTAATGAAGTTGAGAATTATTATCAATTCAATGCACAATATAATGATTGTATAGAATCACCAGACTTACTTACAATAGTTTCATCATATCATGGATTCACAGAAAATTCATTATCAGGTATAAGAAATGAAAGTGTACCAGCAGAAAATATAAATAAGATAGGTATTCCTAGTACTGTTGTCAATAATCATCTTGCTTATTTTAAATTACTTAATGATAAAGACATTGATTGGGAAAATGCTTATCTTAGATATAGTGGAAATTTTCAAACATGTGATCCAGAAAAACCAATTGAATATTTAGAGTTTACTGCTCAAACGGGTGCAGATAATATGGTACATCTTACTAGTACTAAAAAGACAACAGGTAATGATTATATATTTGATAGAGGACTTTGTTCATATATCAATAATACATATGATCTTATGAATATCATAGATTATCTTTTCATTAGACTTAAAGCACTTAAGTTCTTATTTAATGTAGTAAAAGAACAACATACAAATATGTCTATATATAGAGAAGACCAAGAAAAAAATCAATCTTAAATACAATAATTAATACATTATGAATCAATATCAAGCATATGATGTAATAAAACAATTATATTATCCAGACAAAGCATTCAATAGTGATGAGGAAGTATTAAAGTATTTTGCTTCGCCTGAAGAAGGAATAGGTAGACCAATAGAATTTCCTGATAGGATATCTAATGTAAATGGCGTACATAACTATAAGCTTATTTCTTCAAAAGACATTAATTTCAATAATGTTTTATTACCAAATTCAGCTATACCAGATTCAAACTGGGGTTCTTTTGATGAAGATCGTAGATGGGCTTCTAATTATCCTGTACGTATTAATGATGTATATGAATTAATGAATGTTGTTGATTATCTTCTTTGTGCTACTGAAGACTTATGGGATGAGATAAACAGACTTAGATATGGAAGTGCTACACTTACTAATCTTTGGTTCCTTAATAATGTCAATGGAACAATCAACTCAATTAATAAGATATCTTCAGCACAATTCACAAAGACTTCTACTTATGCTGTATTGCTTAATCCTAGAGCATATTACACAATATTACCTAAGCCATCAATGGAATTCTTTGGTATAGGTACACATTTTTATGATAGTACTAATGAATATCCTATATTAAGACGTGTATTACAACTTAGAAGTGATAGAAATGGTATTAATGGTGATATAAGCTATGAAGATTATAGTAATTATACAAAGACTGTTAATGAAAACCTTGATGGTCGTATAGTACCAATATATTCTTATAAGATTGGAAGTGACTTGCACTTCTATCCAATGTTTGATATTGAAAATTATACAAAAGGTAATGCAGTAGATTATTCTAATTATGAGTCATTAATTGACTATACAAAAATGAAACTAAAATATGATGTATATTTTAGAGTCAATAATGTTGCCGGTTCTGCAAGTAAATTCAAGAAAGTATATATTGATTTCTTATATAATAATTGGGCAGAAGTTGGAAGGCCATTTATATTATATTTTATTGATGATAATAATAAGAGACAAATTATATATATACATGTAGATGAAGGTAGCGGAAACAAAACAGTACAACAAATATCTACAGATTTATTAAAATATAATGAATATGTCAATAACTTCTATGATACAAGCACAAATTCTGGAAATATCCATGAATTTGGTGCTGAACTTGATGTATTCCAAATAAGTGAAGGATTAGAATATCCATATCTTTATAATATATCTGATACTTCACAAATCAATTTATTTGTACAAACACCTAATACAGCTAATTTCACGTTGATGCAAAGTACATTACAAATACCTTATTTTAAGAATAATAATGCTTTGTCAGCAACTATAAATCTTCCTAATGGAAAAACAATATATGCTACTAATGATGGTGAACAACAAAACGGAATGTTATATAGTCCACAAAGATATAATGTACCTGATAATACTCAAATCGATATTGATGTAATTGGTACATTCTTAGACTATGATCAATTAATCAAATATGATGATGAATTCATTGATATTCTATTACCTAGTGATGAAAATAACTTCTATGTTCATACAGATGCAGAAGCACAACAATACTATTATTATAATGGATTAGATAATAATGGTAAAAGAAAGTTTGTCCAATTCGAGACAGCTGTTTCTTTGAATTCATTTTTTGTAAATGATGGTTCTAATTCAATAACCACAAATAATATTGATGGAGTCAAATGTGCTCATATTTATAAAAAGAATGAAGATGCTTATAAATTAAAATTTAATGTTACAACTAACTCTATGATTAATCAAATAAGTGATTATTCAATTGTTACTGAACAATCTTCATTAATAGAAAATACAATGTCTTTATCAAAGACTAACAATAAATATACATTATCATTCAATTATGATTTACCAAACCAAGTTGAACAAGTAAAGTTTGATTTGAATCTTTATGTTGATGAGACTTCTAAAGCACAATCAACAAACTTGAATATACCTATAAGCTTCAATAAGATACATCAACCATGTATACAATTCATAAGTAAAGAAATCATGAATCAAGAAATAAAAGATTATAACATGTATCTTGCTTATACATTTGGTGATCGTTCTGGTGGTGGTGTAGCTAGATATAAATATACTAATAAGGTAATTCCTAATAGTATGCCTAACTCTTTCTTGATTTATGGCGAAGGTAATAGCAAGACAAATCAAAATATTATACAAGGAACTACAGAAGCAGACCAATTCAATAATTTCCAAGAATTATATACTTATGTAATTGAACGTAAATATAATAATTTTGAACAAAAAGATTATAATGATACTCCAATAAGAGTAGACATATTAGCAAATATTGACCAAAATAATAGATATTCAAGTATTAATATTGATCAAAATCTTGAAGCAACATTTAATAAGAAATTCACTTATGACAATACAATAGAATCAATGCGTGATTTAGTCATAAGTTATCATCCAGATAATTCAATACTTAATATTATTGGTGGTGGTGTATTTGAAAATTATCTTACTTCAATAAGTGATACTACACATAATTATGTTGAAAGACAAGCTTTAGCATATTTTGAAGGTATCACATATTCACCAGTTCAAGGAGAATCTAAATATATAACATTCAAGAGTATATTCAATATTAATGGATTAGGATTCAACTATAGATTACATGGCGGTGACTCTTATTTATATATTAATAAAGAAGGTAGTGGAATTAGTGGCCATAATACAATAACTGATCTTCCATTTAATGACCAATATGACTTATTATCTAATGGATGTACAAACCAAGAAAACAATATTATAAAATTCATGGAAATTTCTGTAACTGATAATGAGAACCAATTAGAAGACATGGCATCATTAGGATCAGAAATTCCAAATAATTCTACTTTATTCTTAGATAATAACATATTTGAAATTCATGCATTATCTTATGAATCAATAGTACAAAAAGACTTCTATAGATTCTCGGTAAATGCTAACCCTTCACAAAATATTACAAGGTATAATGTAGATAATTATGCTGCAACATATTATACTCCAATAACTTATATTAACATAAAGAGTACAACATTCTATCCTGATAAGAATATATTACCAGATGATATAGAATATGATTTGACTGATGATAATGTTGTTAATGATAGATATAGTCAATATATAGAATATTGGAATAGTAATGAAGAAACAAATGGAGGTATTTCTGAAATATCTAAGTGTAAGCCAATAACAATGACTATCAAGCTACATGAGAATTTGGCTAATAATACTCCATTCTTCTATGAATCAAATGATGCAAAACTTAAATTCAATATTGTAAGAGTAGATCCAGAAACAATTGAAGGAGTTAATAGTGCTAAATATACTGTAAGTGGTGTTAGAGTTAACTTAGCAATAAATGAAAGATATTATTTATCAGAATTCATTAAAGTAAATTCAACTGCAAAGAAAATGAATTCTATTGGTAGTTATCCTGAATATGATGAAGATACAGAAAAATTTGAAATAAAAGAATTCTATTATAATACTATTAATGATTCAACTACATGGTATCCTACACCTATTTGGTATAACAACAGTAAATATCAATATGATATTAAAAAAATAGCTGCATTAAATAAAATACACTTCAAGAATGCTAAGTTTAATGACCATGATCTAAACTCTACATTCATTGACCAACATGTATTATATTATTTTGATGCTAATCTTGATAATTTACGTAATTTACTTAATGGTGACAATATTAATTCATTATTCAATGATTCTACAGATGGATTAAAGCTTATATTAGATAATGGTACTATTTATGGAAACAAGACTTATCAAAATCTTGATATGACTGGTGGTCCTCAGATTAATGTAAAGTTTGTAAATAGAGTAAAACCTACATCAAGTGATAATCCTCCAATAGTTATTGATAATACTTTATCAGCTCCAGATAATAGAATTCCAACTAATGTAAATGGATTTGCATTTCATATAACAGAAAATGGTGCAATTGTAGAAGCTACATTCAAGCATTATCAATTCTATTCATTAAGTCAAATTATCCCATCTGATACATCACATGAATTATTAGAAGTTCCTTCATTCAATAATGCAAATAAGATATATATCTATAGTAGTATAGATCAAACAATGAAACAATTATCATCATATAAACAATTTGCAAATGGAATAACTAATTCTGGTATATATACAGAATATTATAAGATTATAAAAGATGCTTTTGTTGCAAATACAATTTATGAACGTTTAACTTAATATGCTAGATTATAAAATACTTGATATAAAACCAAAAATAGATATTAATAATGAACAAGCTATTGATTTATTGTCTAAGTCATTAGATTTAGATAAAGACATGACTGGCCAATTTGTTGAAGTCAATGAATATTATGTAGCAAGACCAGATCTTATATCATTAGCTATATATGGTGATGACAAGTATGCAGATATAATATGTAAAGTTAATGGAATATCAAATCCATTTGAACTTAATGAAGGGCAAATCATATTCTTGCCATCTTATGAGTCAATCAATAATATTTTGATAACCAATAATAAAAACAAGAAAACAGAAAAATTAGGAATAGAGGATGAAACAAGGATCGCAACAGACAACAAAATTGGTGAGCAAAAGAGAAAAGATGAAAGACGTTCTCCTAGCCAACAATTGATAGGAGACAAAAACTATATTATAGATAAATCACTTGGTATAGTTTTTTATTAAAATAATGAAATATAAAATATGGCTGAAAATAATTCGAAAATAATAAAAGAACCATATAATCCTCTAGATCCTATTGTTGTATTTGACCCTAAATTTCCAAGAAGATATGTTATTAAACAATTAGAAGATGTACAAAACAAGAATCCTTCTACGGCAAACCAAACAAATGCTCTTAAAGATGATGCAATAAAGATACCTGTTGTAAAAGTAAATAATATATTGTTGAATGATAATCAATTTGATTCATTAATAATCAATTATGACTATTTCTTACCAACAGTGCATATAAGTGTAAAAGATGATAATGGATTCATCAAGACATGTGATACACCAGGATTAGATAATTTTATTGAGGTAATTATAACAGCTGAAGTAAATGGTTATTACAAGAAAATATCATTAGTATTCTATATAACAGATTATAAGATCTATGATGACTATATCTCTTATGATGGAATATATAAGATGCAAGAACTTAATACAAATGTGTTCAAACAAATTGGTGACAAGAAACTTTCTACTTATGAGATGCTTGAAACTATTGCTAAAGAAACAAAATTAGGATTTGCAGCTACAAAGGGATGTAAAGAAATTAAAGATGAATATTATAGATTAGTACAATCAACAACATATAAAGATTATATCAAAGAACAATTAGCTATAGCTGGTGAAGATGAGAAATCTATATTTGATGCTTGGGTAGATATTTATGGTTATCTTGTAATGGTAAATGTATATAACGTAATGAATGAAAAGGTTGACCCTGAACAATTGACAATACATTCGATGGTAGGTATTCATTCAGATGTAGATTCCATCCCTGATGTGACCCCTACATTGCTACAGCGTACTCTGACAAACAATAAGGTAAATGAAATAAACTATAATCTATTGTTTGAAAAATATGAGAATGAAGTTGATAATAACAAGATATATGATGATGGAGCATTGAACCAAGGATGGTATATGACAGATCCTGGAAAAGATAATATGATATCTACAGAAGAAGTTCAAATCATTGAGAATAGCTTAGATGGTATGCAAAACTCAGAAAGCTATGAATACAAAAAAGTACAATTCTTAGGTATTGAATTTGAAGATTCATCAGTATTATTCAAAAAGAAAATCAATAAGAGATATTTTGACAAGTTAAGAGCAAGAAGACTTAAACTTGAATTAAATAATCATAATCTAGGTCTTGAACGTGGAACATTAGTAAATATTGTTTTCAAAGAATATGATAATGCAGTAATTAAAACCATTGCTAATACAAATGATGTTGAAGATGATGCTGAAGGAC
>Ga0247610_10003026_pt1 | contig 18853 bp, 21 predicted proteins | sample 174DNAGHGhighgp2_FD_193483 | JGI IMG/M metagenome (GOLD analysis project Ga0247610, IMG submission 193483) | Sheep rumen microbial communities from Palmerston North, Manawatu-Wanganui, New Zealand - 1742 DNA GHGhigh gp2 | ecosystem: Host-associated > Mammals > Digestive system > Stomach > Rumen...
AGTTATTTTACTACCTTTGCAGCCGTTTAAACAATCGCATTGAGATGACAATTGAAGTTGTTAAGTCGAAGATTCACAAGGTCACAGTTACCGAAGCGAACCTTCAATATGTGGGCAGCATAACCATTGACGAGGACTTGCTTGACGCTGCAAACATGATTGAGAACGAAAAAGTTCAGGTTGTCAATGTGAACAACGGCGAGCGGCTTGAAACCTATATTATTAAAGGCAAACGTGGTTCAGGCTGCGTGTGCCTTAACGGCCCGGCGGCTCGAAAGGCCGTTGTGGGCGATGTTGTGGTCATTATTTCGTATGCCCAAATGGATTTCGAAGAGGCCAAAACGTTCAAACCAACATTCATCTTCCCCGACACGGCCACAAACACGCTTGTCAAATGAGCCATTTCAGCGAGCTTTCGTCGAAAATGCTGACTGGCAAGGCCTTGACTGACACCATCGGCCAATGGCGCGCCTCGGGCGAGACCATTGTTTTCACCAATGGCTGCTTCGATATTATCCACCGCGGCCATGTTGAGTATCTGGCCAAAGCCGCCGACCTTGGAACCAAACTTATTGTTGGCCTCAACTCCGACGATTCGGTGAGACGGCTCAAAGGACCGACCAGACCGGTCAACGACGAGCTTGCGCGGGCACTTGTGCTGTCGGCCTTCTCGTTTGTGAGCGCGGTGGCTCTCTTTGCCGACGACACCCCCTACAATCTGATAAAAACAGTTGAACCCGACATTCTTGTCAAAGGCGGCGACTACCGCGTTGAGGATATTGTGGGCTTCGACATTGTTACAAACCGGGGCGGACGGGTTCTTACTCTTCCGTTTGTCGATGGTTATTCCACAACTTCAACAATAAAAAAAGGCCGTCTGTAAAAAATATTTTTGCCAAAAATAATTATTTGATACTTTTAGCCGCTTGCAAAAACACTTTGTATGAAAAAGATAAGCATAATTCTGTCATTGGTCGCCATTGCCTTGTGCTTTGCCTCTTGCAAAATAAACAGGCAAGACAAACTTATAGGTTTCTGGAAAGTTGTTCCGTTTACCGATCCCGATTCGGCAGCAGCCGTTACATACTGGATTTTTTATGCCGGCGACCGGCTCGAGGTCTACAGCCTTTCAACTGTCGACTCGCTTGGCAACCATACCGACATCTCTGAGCTAACCGCAAGTCAGACTCAGAACAAGGTTGAGAAAAGCGATTCGGCTATTTTCGCATCGCTGTCGGCACGGCACCGCGGCCTTGTGGCGGGCGATACTGTCCGCTTCAGCGTTTTCTCATACAACACCGACGGAAAAATCATCAACATTCAGATGGCCGACGAGACCGCCGGCGCAAAATACATTAAAGGTAGCCACGACATTTGCGGCAAATACTGGATGGATGAGATAAAAAAGAACAAGCGCCTGAAACTTGTCCGCCGCAAAGACCCCAGCGGCTCAAAAGGTGGTGCCTACCTGCGTTTCGAAATGGTCAAGATCAAAGGTTAGGCAATGCCCAAACTAAAAACCACTTACGTATGCAGCAACTGCGGAGCATCGTCGGCTAAATGGATAGGCCGTTGCCCGTCGTGCGGCGAGTGGAACACCTACAACGAAGAGATACAGCGCACCGAACCGTCACGAAGCTCGGTAGCCGTCGGACGGTCGGCCATTGGTTCTGCGCCAATCCTGATAAAAGACATTGTTGAAAACCGCCAGCAGCGCAGCTCAACTCAGAGCTCCGAATTCGACCGCGTTTTAGGCGGAGGTTTGGTGCCCGGTGTGGTGGTGCTCTTCGGCGGCGAACCTGGCATAGGCAAATCGACACTGCTGCTGCAAGTGGCCGGAAAGTTCAATGGCACAGTTCTTTACGCTTCGGGCGAAGAGAGCGCCGAACAAATTAAAATGCGCGCCACACGTCTGAAAGTCGATGATAGCAACGTATATTTTCTGGCCGAAATTTCGTGCGAGAACATTATTGCGCAAGCCCGCTCGCTAAAGCCCGACCTTCTTATTGTTGACTCGATTCAGACACTGCGCACCGAATATGTCGAGTCATCGTCGGGAACGGTGTCGCAGATTCGCGAAAGCGCCTCGCTGCTGCAGCAATTTGCAAAAGAGACGGCCACTCCGGTGATAATTGTCGGACACATTACCAAAGACGGCTCGCTGGCCGGACCGAAAGTGCTTGAGCATGTTGTTGACACGGTTTTGCAGTTCGAAGGCGACAATCATTTCTTTTACAGAATTTTACGGGCTCACAAAAACCGATTTGGCTCGACATCGGAAATCGGAATTTTTGAAATGGGCGAAAACGGGTTGTCGGAAGTGCCTAACCCGTCGGAGTTTTTGTTGAGCAACCACCGCGACCAATACAGCGGCATATCGACCGCCGCAACGCTCGAAGGTGTGCGGCCGTTTATGGTTGAAGTTCAGGCACTTGTGAGCTCGGCTGTGTACGGAACGCCCCAGCGCTCCTCAACCGGATTCGATACCCGAAGGCTCAATATGCTCCTTGCCGTTCTTGAAAAGAAAGTTGGCTTCAAACTGGCCACAAAAGATGTTTTTCTGAATCTGGCCGGCGGTTTGAAGGTTGTCGACCCCGCTCTCGACCTTGCCGTCATAAGCGCCATACTGTCGTCGGATATCGACCGCCCGCTGCGACAAGGCGACTGCTTTGCCGGCGAAGTGGGGCTATCAGGCGAAATCAGGCCCACCGCACGCATCGAACAACGAATTGCCGAAGCCGCCAAACTCGGCTACAAGCGCATTTTTGTACCCAACCAACCCAAAGGCCTGCAATCCGACAAATACAAAATCGAGATTCTGTTTGTCGACAGACTTGAGCAAGTCATTTCGCAGACTTTCAAGTAGCCGCTTTTAGAATTTTTTCTATCTTCGTCATAACTAAAATTATGAGTTATGAACGCTTTTCACGCCTACGACATTCGCGGAATCTATCCCGACCAATTCAATAAAGACGATGTTTACAAAATCGGCTTTTTCATTCCTGAACTGTTCAAAACCAATAAGATACTTGTCGGCCGCGATATGCGCACATCGTCGCCCGAGATTTTCGAGTCGCTGTGCCGCGGCATAACCGATGCTGGCGCCGATGTTTACGCCGCAGGGCTCACCACCACGCCAATGGTTTACTATGCCACCGCAAAATTCAATTTCGAGGCTTCGGTGCAGATAACGGCTTCGCATAACTCGAAGGAATACAACGGGTTGAAGATTTCGAGAGCGCAGGCACTGCCCGTCGGACTCGACTCTGGTTTGGGCGAACTCAAGCAAATGGTTGAAACCCGCAGCGTGACTCCTGCGACCAAAAAAGGAAAAATCATCGATTTCGATTTCAAAGCCGAATACATTGAATTTCAGCGGCAATACCTGAAAGATTTGTCGAACTTGAAAATTGCCATCGACTGCTCGAACGGCATGGCCTCAATGTTGATACACAATATTTTAGGTGATGCGCCAACCTACATCTACGACACTCTCGACGGCACCTTCCCGCACCATGAGCCAAACCCGCTAATCGAAGCTAACTGCGCTGACCTTGAAGCACTTGTGAAGCTCGAAAAGGCCGATGTTGGCGTTATCTACGATGGCGACGCCGACCGCGTGATGTTCATCGACGAAAACGGAAAATTCATCAGTCCCGACCTGATAATCGGCTTGCTGGCGCACTATTTCCTTGAAGAGAAAGGCCTGAAAGGCAATGTGTTGCAAGACATTCGCACATCGAAAGCCGTGGGCGAATACATTGAGAAATTCGGCTCAAAAATGAATATGTGGCGAGTTGGCCGCGCGTATGCTGCGCTCAAACTGCGCGAGATTGACGGCATCTACGGCGGAGAGCTGGCCGGCCACTACTACTTCCGCGACTTCTACTACAGCGATTCGGGCATCATGGCCTCGCTCATCGTGCTGGGCATTGTCGCCAACCTGAAAAAGCAGGGAAAAACGCTGTCGCAAGCCATTGCGGGCATTGCAAAATACTGCAATTCAGGCGAAATCAACTTCAAAATTGAACAGAAGCAGCAGGCCATGGACGCTGTGCGCGACTATTTCGCAAGCACCGAAAAGCCAACCGCCATGTTCGATTTCGACGGCTACCGCGTTGAGTTTGCCGACTGGTGGTTCAACATCCGCCCTTCGAACACCGAACCCTATCTGCGCCTTTTGGCTGAAGCCAAAACACAAACAATGCTCGACGAGAAGTTAAAGAAAATCAAGGAGATAATCAGCCGATTCGGTTGATTTTTCGACACTCCTGCAAGTCTGTTTTTCAATTGCGACGCTCGCTATTTACGCCAACTTGCGCACTCCTTATTAAATAAGATGAGTTTGCATATCGTGCGTGTTCATCCGTCAATCAAAGGCCATTTGACGTTGAATTAAATACCCTGCAAAACCCTATAATTATTGAAAAAACCTCATTTTGTCGAAATATCCGCCTTGTTTGCAGAAAGTGTGCGCTAAAAACAAAATGTATTTTTATTATTGCGTCCGAAATCGTAGCTGCTCAATATGCAACCGATTTCACAAACATAAAACTACGATTGAAATGAAGAATCCACTAAAAACAGGACTGGCGCTGCTTGCAACAGCCACAATCTTTTTCTCCTCATGCCAGAAAGAGGAAGGCCCGGGCGGCTCATCGACAATTGTTGGACGCGTTTGGGTTGAAGACTGGAACTCAAACTTCTCGAAACTGAACGATTCTTACTGGGCACAAGAGGAGCGCGTGTATCTCATCTATGGCAGCGACACCATCTACAGCAAGGATTTCCGCACCGACGACGCCGGCTGCTACAAGTTCGACTATCTGACAAAGGGCAACTACACCATCTACGCCCTCTCGAAAGACAAAGACAACCCGACATCGCCAATGAAGGTCCGCTCCGCCGTCACCGTGAAAATCGACAAGAACAAACAGACCGTTAAGGCTCCGCAAATCACAATCTACGACTGATGACTGAAGACGAAATAAAAGATAGTCTCCAATGTTTCAGGCCAATCTCGCTCTCGGAGATGGACGACCTCAAGCTGATGAACCGGCTCGACAATAAGTTCGTCTTCTCCATCAACGAGTTGGGCAACGTGCTCCGTCAGGCGGCCGAACACTACCGCGTGCTCGAAATCAACGGGCAGCGCGAGTTCTTCTATCTGACCAAATACATGGATACACCCGATTGGTTCTTCTTCTCGGAGCACCAGAAAGGCCATGCCGACCGCTACAAAATCCGCATGCGCACCTACGAGGTCAACCAGCAGTCGTATCTCGAAATCAAGCACAAGACCAACAAGGGGCAGACCAAAAAGTCGCGCATCAAAATCAGCAACACCGACGGGCTCGACGACGAGTGCCGCCGCTTTATTGAGGAGAAGACGCACCTGGGTGCCGACAACCTCGATTTTGTGTCGATAAACGGATTCAATCGCATCACGCTGGCCTCGTTCGAGACTCACGAGCGCATCACCATCGACCATAACCTGTCGTTCTCGCACGATGGCAACACCATTAAACTCAACCGTTTGTGCATTGCCGAAGTGAAAAAGGAGCGCTCATCGATGCGCACGCCCATCATCGACATAATGAAAAACGTGCACGGCCTCAACACTGGCCTGAGCAAATACTGCATCGGGATCTCGTATCTACACGAAGATTTGAAGCAGAACGCATTTAAACCCAAAAAATTATTAATCAATAAAATAGAACGAAATGAATATTTTGCAAACTGACTTGTTTTTTGGAATGCCGCTCTTTTCGGCCGAAGGAATCGGCTCGCTGGTTTTCCGTTTCTTTTTCAACCTTCTGATTTCGGTAATCGTTATTCGCGGAATCTACTACCCGAAGACTCAGCGCCGCGATTTCCTGTTCACCTTCCTGCTCATTGGCCAGGTTATCTTCTTGATGTGCTTTGTTTTGGAGAGCGTCAAACTGCAGGTGGGATTCGCTTTGGGCCTGTTTGCCGTGTTCGGAATCATCCGCTACCGCACCATGTCCATTCCAATCAAAGAGATGACCTACCTGTTCATTATCATTGGTGTTTCGGTTATCAACTCGCTGGCTAACAAAAAGGTAAGCTACACCGAGCTGATTTTTGCAAACGGCATGATTGTGGCCATAGCATGGATTGTCGAGAAACTGAAAATCGAGAACGCCGGCACCGCCCTTGTCATATTTGAGAAGATTGAGCTTGTCTGCCCCGAAAAAGAGGCAGAGCTGATTGCCGAATTGGAGAAACGCATGGGCGTGTCGATTGCCAAGGTTGAGGTTCTAAGACTCGACTACCAAAAAGACATTGCGCGCTTGCAGGTGTTCTTCAGCAAAGACCAGCAGGCCGTTGTTGAACACAGCAAAATCGCATATATGAACTACTCTAACGAGAGCAACTAAAAACAGTGCCGCCCCTCCATGGGCCGCCTGCGCTGATTGAACCTACAAAAAACGCAACAATGAGAATTGCACACATAATGCTGCCGCTTGTGGCGGGCGCGCTGATTGCAGCCGCCCTCCCGGCCGCGGCGCAGGACACCGACTTCCAGACATGGAGCTCAATCGGGGTTAAAAAGAAACTCTCGAAAAAGCTATCTGTTACTGTGGAGGAGGAGCTGCGCCTCTCCAACAACTCGACGGCCTTTGGAAAAAACAATGTTTCGGCATCAACAACATATAATCTTCACAAGAAACTGCGCGTGGGTGCCGGCTACCGCTTCTCATACGTCAACGACTTCGACGATGGATACTCGCGGGCGCACCGCCTGATGCTCAACGCCACCCTGCGCCACAAAACCGATGCCGACATTGTGTTGAGCCTTCGCGAGCGGTTCCAAACCGACTGGTCGTCGGCACCGCACGAGTACGCCACAATGTATCTGCGCCACAAACTGCAGGCGGCCTACAGCAGCAAGGATAGCCCATGGGGACCGTTTGTCAGTGTGGAGTTCAGCCAGTCGCTCAATAATCCCGTTCAAAATGGTATCGATCGTGTCCGCGCCCTGGCCGGCTGCGAATATGAGATGCTGGGCAAACTGACTTTCAGCGCGGCTTGGGGCTACCAATACACCAACCGGCCTCTGAAAAAGGCAAAAAAAGCAAGCATTTTGGCCATTGGCGTCACCTATGGCTTTTAGCCAAGGCAAACCAACATTCCGCCAAACACCTGCACCGCCTGTTGTTATGGCATTGGCGCGCAATTGCTATAATTGGCATCTGCAGCCGATTTGACAGCCATCCGCACCGCCTATTTCCTCCCATTTTTCATCTCTTTTTGTCCGAAAACAAAAAAAAGCGGCAAACATTGTCATAAACTGCATATTTTGTTTAACTTTGGCTCGTGTGCAAAATGTCGGCTGCCAACAGATAGCCGGCCTATGCACAAATTTTAATATATATCTATATGAAACTGACTTACAAATTGTTGCCTCTTTTTATTGCTTGCCTTGCAGTAGCTTGTACAAGCGAGAGCAAAAGAGCAAAAGAACAGCAACTCAAAAGCGCTTTAACCATTGATAGTAATGAATGCGAGGCAACCGTGAAGAAAATCTTCTTCAATCTGCCTTCGCCCGTTGAGATTACGCAAACATTGCTGAAGACCGAAGAACCGTTCAACAGCGAGCTTCTCAACTCGGCCGAAAACCTTGAAAAATACAACACTTCGAGCAGCCTTGCACTCAACTTCGGCGTTTACGGAGCCGACCTTTGCTATTGCCGCGTCTATGACCAGCTGCAAGATGCCATCAACTATCTGTCAGTGATAAAGAAGGTTACCGAGAAACTACAAATACCCGAAGATGAAGGTTCTGAGACCATCAACCGCATTGAGCAGAGCCTCGAGAACCGCGACTCCATCTTCTACATTATTTCTGACACCTACGCAAAAGCCGACAGCTATCTGAAGGAAAACGAGCGCGATATGACCGCCTCGCTGATTCTGGTCGGAGCATGGGTTGAGGGTATGCACTTTGCAACCGTGCTGGCCACCCAGCCGAACGCGAAAGATGAGATTGTGAACAACATTGTTGACCAAAAATACACCGTTGCAAACCTCATCAATCTGCTCAACACCTATAACGAAACACCTGAGGTTGCCTCTCTGGTTGGCGATTTCAACAAAGTGCAAGACGTCTACAACTCGATTGAGGTGGTTTACGACAAATCGGTGGTTGTCAATACCGACCAGGAAGACCATGTTACCAGCATCGACGCCCCGGTAACCGTTAAAATCACCAAAGAGCAACTTAAAGAACTTGCCCAACTGTTGGAAACAATTAGAAAAAGTATTATCGGATAACCTTATAATTCCCTAACCGGAACAAAAAAATATTGAAATGAAAAAGATTATAAGCATTTTATCGGCAGCCGTACTTTGCTTCACAATAGGTTTGGAGGCACAGGCGCAATGCAAAACCTTCATCAAAAACGAATGCAAGCCGAAGCTCGCTCCCTACATCTACAACGGACAAATGAATAGCGCCGTTCTGAACCAGGGCGACATGGCTGAACTGATGCTCACCTTCTACAGCAATCAGGAGTACCGCATTGTTGTCTGCTCCGATGGTTTGGGCGATGTCACATTCCGCTTGCTCGACCTTCAAGGCAAAGAGCTGTTCACCAACGCCGACCACAACTACACCGACTTTTGGGATTTCTCGACCAACTCGACACAGCTGCTCACCGTTGAGGTAAGCGTGCCGGAAAATACAACCGACGAGGAATCGAAAAGCGGCTGTGTATCAATATTAGTGGGTTTTAAAGAAAAATAAAAAGCACTAAAATCGGACTTTGAGTCTGGTTTTCGTAAATTTTTGATATATTTGCTAACCGAAAAGAGTTCCGCACACAGTGGAATTCTTTTTGTTTTATGTAATTTTAAAAAAAATATTGACATGGACAAAGTTTCCTACATTACAAGCGAAGGACTGAAAAAGCTCGTTGCCGAAGTGGAATACCTTAAATCGGTAGAGCGACCGAGAATATCACAGGCCATTGCTGAAGCAAGGGATAAGGGTGATTTGTCGGAGAATGCGGAGTATGACGCCGCAAAAGAGGCACAGGGCCTGCTGGAAATGAAAATATCGCAACTCGAGGCAAAAATCATAAACTCACGCGTTATTGATGAGTCGAAACTCGATTTCAGCAAGGTTCAGATACTTTCGAAGGTGAAAATCAAAAATGTGGCCAACGGCGCCACAATGACCTACAGCATTGTTTCGGAAACCGAAGCAAATCTGAAGGAGTTCAAAATATCGGTCAACACCCCGATTGCACAAGGCCTTATGGGCCACAAGGTTGGCGAAGTGGCCGAAGTGAAGGTTCCGAACGGAATCATGAAGTTCGAGATTCTTGAAATTGGACCAATCGCTTAAGCTATGGCATCGATATTCACAAAAATCGTCAATGGCGAAATCCCCTGCTACAAGATTGCGGAGGACAAAGACTATTTTGCCTTCCTCGACATTAGCCCGGTGCAGAAGGGCCATGTGCTGGTAATTCCGAAACAGGAAGTGGACTACATTTTCGACCTTGAACCTGCGGTTTTGGGCGGACTGCACCAGTTTGCTCAGCGCGTTGCAAAGGCTATCAAAAAGGCCATTCCATGCCGCAAGGTGGCAGTTGTTGTTCTGGGGCTTGAAGTGCCGCATGCACACATTCACCTCATTCCAATGAACAGCGAGGCCGATGTGCGGTTCGACAAAAAGCAGGAGCTGGCAAAAGAGGAGTTTGAGGCTATTGCCGAAAAAATCAGAAAAGAATTTGTTTAAAAATAAACTTGATTTTCATGTATGTAGCGAGACACGGTCAAAAGCCGTGTTTCGTTTTTTTTAGAGAAGCGGTTTTTGCTAATCAACCGCTTCGACAACCGACTTGTCGGTGCATTTTTCGGCCAGCCGCCCCACACTTTCGCCAAAAACGGGATGCACAAAAAGGGCCGCGACGTCGCACAACGGACGCAGCACAAAGTTGCGCCGGTGCATGAGCGGGTGCGGCACTTTCAATTGCGGCAAGTCGATTATTTGCCGGCCATAAAATATAATGTCGATATCGATGGTGCGGGGCTCGTAGCCGTTGCCGCTGCGAGTGCGCCCAAGCTCGGTTTCAATCTGCAGACAATACTCCAAAACAACGTGCGGTGCAAGTTCGGTCTCAACCACAACAACCTGATTCAGAAACCATTGGCTGCATTGTAGCCCCCATGGTTCCGACTTATATATTTTTGAAGTTTTTGTGATTTCCCCTATTATGCTGTTTATCAAACCAATAGCTCGTTTCAGATAATCGCGGGTATCGCCCACATTTCCGCCCAAACAGAGATAGACCGTTTCCATAATCAGTTGAAAATGCGCAAAATAGGTTCGTTATAGCTGACACGGTAGCTCTTGAGCGAGTGTCGCGCCTTGCCCGTTGTTGGCATTCCGCAGTTGACCAACTCGAATTTTGAGCCACAAACCGGGCAAATGGCTCCGGCAATGTTTCCTTCATCGAGCACCACAGCGCAAGTGTCGCTCTGCTCATAGGTGCAGGTGCAATCGAAGGCGTTGAAAACGTCCTCCGACGAGCGAAAGACAATAATTCCATTGTTGCCGTAGCCTTGATTCTTTACCACAACGCGCCCGTTAACATTCTGTAAATCAACGTATCGGGCATCGAGAGTATTGACTCTCACATTCACCTCCACCCATGGAACAACGTTGTCGTCGGGATTTTGGCACGAAACAAAAGCTGCCGATGTTGCTAAAACACAAAAAATGAATACCTTTGAGAGTGATTTGCAAAACATTGCGCTGATGAAATTATTTGTTGCAAATATATTGTTTTTATTGTTGATGACCGCCCCGTTCGCCTCATCGGCACAATATCAATATCTGTTCGACAATAAGTCGGACAAGCACAAACACAGCATCAAAAGCGACATCGACTTGATGAAACTCAATGTCGATGAGTACAAAAAAATGCGCAAAGAGGCCAAGGAGGACCGCAAGGTGTCGCGCAAGACTATGAACCACACCTACCGAATTCAAACGCGCAAGACGCGCAAGCGGATGATGGCTTCGCGCTGCAAGGCCGCCCGATTCAACGGCGACCACAAATTCTTTTGCGAGACTCTGCACCAGTTTTGGAGACATGGCGATTTCATGCCCTTCCACATCAGGCAGAACAAATGCAAAATGATGACCGCTAAAAAATAATCTCAACATGGACGATTTAGGTGATTTGCTGAAATATATAATTCCGTTCGCGATTTTCGTCGTGTCGGCGATTTTTGGTGGAAAGTCGAACAAACAGAAGCATCAATCTGACGGCAAACGCGTCTTTCAGCCTGATTATGACAGAGTTGCAAACGCTTATGGTGATGGTTACTTCTCCTCCACAGAGTCGGACGACTATTACCAGAATGAGCCAGAGAGCCCAATGCAACCATCGGAAACCACCGAGCCGATGCAACCCGAAGAAGGCGAACGCGCCATTTTTGTCGAAACACATAACGACAACACCGCCGAGTCGGAAAAACCCGAGTTCGATGCCCGCGAAGCCGTTATCTATTCAACAATTCTTGAGCGGAAATACTAATAGCAAACCCGAAGCCGACACCAACTTTTTTCCAGTTGACAAAACCGCTATTTTAAGTACCTTTGCACTCGTTTTTAAAAACAACATAATATGTTAGACAAAATAAAGGAATTGGCAGGCTCCGTTCAGCAGTTCCAAGCCAATTCGGCGGAAAGCCTTGAGCAGTTCCGTTTGAAATTCCTGAGCAAGAAAGGCGAAATAGGCCAACTGTTCGATGAGTTCCGCACCGTTCCGGCCGAAATGAAAAAGCAGCTGGGCGCTGAAATCAACAAGCTGAAACAGTTTGCACAGCAAAAATACGACGATGCTGCCGCGGCCCTCGAAAACGCCGTTTCGGACGATAGCCGTCACGACTTGACGCGTCCCGGCGAGCCGTTTGAGATTGGCACTCGCCACCCGATATCAATCGTGAAAAACGAGATTGTGGACATCTTCAGCCGCATCGGGTTCACCGTTGCCGAAGGCCCTGAGGTTGAAGACGACTGGCATGTGTTCTCGGCAATGAACTTCGCCGCCGAGCACCCCGCACGCGATATGCAGGACACATTTTTTGTTGAGAAGAAATCGATGGAGCCCGACCCGCACGACATTCTGCTGCGCACACACACATCGAGCGTGCAGTCGCGCATAATGGAGAAACGCCAGCCGCCAATCCGTATGATTTTCCCTGGCCGCGTGTTCCGCAACGAGGCAATATCAGCTCGCGCACACTGCATCTTCCACCAGGTTGAGGGTTTGTATGTGGCTGAAAATGTTTCGTTTGCCGATTTGAAGCAGACACTTTTGTATTTTGCTAAAGAGATGTTCGGCAACGACACCAAAATCCGTCTGCGCCCGTCGTACTTCCCGTTTACCGAGCCTTCGGCCGAGATGGACGTTTCGTGCTCAATTTGTGGCGGCAAAGGCTGCAACATTTGCAAAGGCACCGGCTGGCTCGAGATTCTGGGCTGCGGAATGGTTGACCCCAACGTGCTGAAAAACTGCGGCATCGACAGCGAGAAATACACAGGTTTCGCCTTTGGCATGGGCGTTGAGCGCATTGCCATGCTCAAATATCAGGTGCGCGACCTGCGTCTCTATTTCGAGAACGACATTCGATTCCTGAAGCAGTTTAAATCGGCGTATTAAAAGAAAGGGTTAGAGTTTAGATGTTAAGACGCTTCGCTGTTTAGTTTCCTAAACTTCCAAAGTTCTACTTCTCTACCACTCTAATTTTCTAACTCTCTTATTTATAACTAATAAATTGCGACTTACAACTTGTAACTAATAGCGGCAAAGATTTATTTCCATAAATGATAAAAACGATTATTTTTGCCCCGTTTATTGAAAATTCATTGAATTATGTCGAAAAATACTAAAGAACAGCAACCTGACGGACTTGAAAACGTTCAGGAAACCTTGAACAAAGCCGAATTGTTTATTGATGACCACAAAGCAGTCATTTCATACACCGTTATCGCCATTTTGGCTATTGTGGCCATTGTTTTTGCCGTAAAGCGCTACTATCTGGAGCCGAAGAACAACGAGGCCAGCGCCGCAATGTTCGGTGCCGAGCAATATTTCCAACGCGACTCGTTCAACCTTGCCCTCAACGGTGACGGCAACTACGCCGGTTTCCTCGATGTGATTGACAACTACGGCATTACCCAAACCGCAAAACTGGCCAACTACTACGCCGGTCTGTGCTACATGTACACAGGCGACTACGAGAGCGCCATCAGCCATCTGAAGAAATTCAAATCGAAAGACATTACCTTGAGCTCGGTGGCACTTGGCGTTATAGGCGACGCATACGTTGAATTGGGCGATGAGGCACAAGGCGCTTCGTACTACGAGAAGGCTGCCGCCAATGCCAAAAACGAGTTCACAACTCCACTCTACATGAACAAGGCCGCTCAAGTGTACGAGAAACTGGGCAACTACAAAAAAGCCCTTGCCCTCTACACCGCTATCAAAAACGACTTTGCCATGTCGCAAGAGGCAATGCAAGCCGACAAGAACATTGAGAAGATGAACGCTGAGATTGCAAAATAAATGGCAACAGCACTTAAGAACTTATCAGAATACAATGCAGCGACCATACCTTCGGGTGAGGGTCGCTGTTTTGTTGTTATTGTGGCCGAATGGAACGAGCAGGTTACAAACGCAATGGCCGAAGGCGCCATCAAGACGCTGAAGGATAACGGCGTAAAAGACGAGGACATTCTGGTCTGCCACGTTCCGGGCACCTTTGAGCTGACGTACGCCGCCGCCCGCTACGCCCACAGCCACCTGCTGATTGACGGCGAACGCGAGGCAGACGCCATAATCTGCCTGGGCTGTGTGATTCAAGGCGAAACGCGCCACTTCGACTTCATCTGCGAAGGCGTGGCCAATGGCTTGTCAACAATTAACGCAGCTGGCGAGATTCCGGTAATATTCGGCGTGCTCACCACCGACAACCTTCAGCAGGCTCTCGACCGCTCGGGCGGACGCCTGGGAAACAAAGGCGTTGAGGCAGCTGTTACGGCTCTGAAAATGACGCAGTATGTTTCGAAACGTCTCACTATCGACGAAATAAATGAGATTTGCAACAGAGCCGCACAGGAAGTGGCAGAGGAAAATAAAAAGTCGAAGAAATAGGCGCCGCAAATCTGCTATAAACAAACTATCCGCCGTAATAAAGCAACTTTATTGCGGCGTTTTTTTTGTCCCAAAAAACGTTAATTCGGTCAGTTGGTTGACGGAATCTTGGATTTGTAGCGGTTACAACCCCATTTCTAACACGCGCTGAAGGCGCAGAACATTATAGCCCAAGGCAAGCGTAGCGGCGCCTTGGGTGACATTACCGTGTAATGTTGGCGCCCTGCAGGGGCAACTCATAACACCACACTTGTTTAGTTGCGCTTTCAGCGCGCTTGTGCTTGGGGCGCACTTATCCCAACGTGCCGTTCGCTGCGCTCACTTTGCGTTGGGCTTTGGGTGAGTTGCGCTTTCAGCGCGTTTCTTTTTTACTCGCTATAGCTATCAAGAGCAATTTTATTTCAAGAATCCCAACTCGTAAACCATTGGGCGCATCTTGTCACTAAGAGTTTTGTAGAGTTGCTGAAATTCAGTCAAATCGTTTTTAAAGTACTCGCCAACCACGGCTTTAATCTGATACCAACCACAATCCCAGTTCATAATCTGGTATTCGGGGTGCGATTGATTGAACATTCCGCGATATGGGAAAGTTTTTTCAGTCAATTCAATGGCTTTGTCGAGTACGGCTTTTGCTTCGGCCGACAGAACTACACGCTTGTCTGACAGTGTTTCCGACACAAGGTTTTCATGCCCCGAAATCAATTTGTAAACATAACGTTCGCTATCGGTGCGGGCATCTTCATAAGTGGAAACGGATTTGTTTGCATCAGCCAATTCCATTATGCGCTGTTTCGACATAAAGAAAAACTCGTTTTTGATATTCCATTTTTTGCCCAGATGTTCAATATTGCGTAACGATGATTGGTTGGAAGAATTCTCAAAAAGAGCAAAAACAATACTGTCATTAACAAACTCTTGCCACCTTTTATGTTGTTCATTTGGTGCAATGTATTCAAATTTACTATTTATCCAATCCTTAATAATTAGTTTTCTTGCAGCAAAAAGCGTCACGCATTTGTAAAAATTATCTTCTTGAATTTCAACAGTTGACACATGCCGAGATATTGGCATCGTCATAAAATATACACCCGAAACATTAGCATCAACATTGTTCGTGTCATTAGCAAAATATCCTTTATTCTCTGATACCTTTTTTATCATATTTGACAAATTCAATGATGACTTGGCTGTAATCATTTCAATATCTTTTTTAACTTTTTTCTTGCTATTCACCCAATCAGATGCAGAAATGGCATTATCCATATTATAGATGCATATTCGCTCAAAGTCAACAAGTTGCCCATCCTTGAAATCAATTGGATTCATATAGAAATCGTTCTTATTCGATGTTTTGCCATTTGTCCACACAGAAAAGGATATTCCCCATGAATCCGCAACATCGGAAAAATGACTTGCTTGGAATGTACAGGCTTTTTGATATTCAAAGTGTTCGAGAAATATTTTTCTAAAACTAATGAATGATGGACCACTTAAAAAAAGAGTTGGACTATATAAACCTATAGCAACTTTAGTTAAATGGTAATCCTGCTTGATTCTTAGGATTCTATACAAAAATTGTGTATACATGTTCTGGCTACAACTTCCAATTTTTGCAGCCATCATTTCTGTATGAACAATTGATTCTGAACAGCCTTCTTTATGTTTGGTGTTAGCACCACCGCTACTTGGTGTCCCGTACGGCGGATTTATAAAGAATACTATTGGCTTGTCCTCTTTAAGCGCAATCAATAAACCTTGAGGCACTTTTGTGCCATATAAATCTGGCTCTATCGGGTCGTTCAAAAAGTCCATTTGAAATTTTGTTGCTTCACTATTATAATGCTCACCTATTTGTAATTCAGACTCTTTCAACGTACTGGCATACAATTCATTAAATCGGTAATCGCGCGTCAGATTACCAGTTCCCCAACAACAATCCCAAACCACATACTTTTCCTTCCAATCATTGCCCAATTGTTCTGCAAGCATCTTATGCGCGTAATCAACAAATGACGTCGGTGTAAAGAAATCACCATTTCTTCGACGGTTTGTGTCTTCAATTAATCGGTCGGCTATTTCGGCAAACCGATTACGTTCTGCCATAGTATAGTCGCGGTTGAAGTAGCCAAAAAACGACTTGAATGCCCCACCATTAATGCTAATCTTTTTGCCATTAGCCATAAGAAACGATGGGTTCTCTGGGTTTTGAAAGTAGTTTTCCCTATCAGCGATTGTTCCTAAAAATATTTCCACCAAGTCGTGAGCGTCAACTTTTGTGGCGTGCTGAATGACATTATCTGTGAAATAGTTATATATGCTTGATATATTATGTTCAGTAACACGCACATATCGCTGTACATTGTCGGCAAGGTCACAGATTTTGTCGAAAACGTTTTTAAAAGAGAAAGAATCGTTTATCTGAAATACAAACGGGTTGATATTCTGATTGTTGGCAATTTTAAGCACAAATTGCGGATATTTGTCGGCTGCTTGTGACGGGGCTACTGACCAATCGACTTGCTCATCAAGATAATTGCAAATATCGTTGGTGTGCAGGACAAAGCACTCGTTAATGTCACCAATCAAAATAACATTGGGCAAAATCTGACCATCGGTTTCAAACTTGTGCAGATAGAAAAGAACTTGAACCAACACCCTTGCTCGGTCGGCTGGTGTAGCCAAATTCTCATTGTATTTGTACTCGATAATGAGTTTAAGATATTTGTTTGCAACAGTTTTTGTGTCTATAAAACCATCGCAATCAAACGGATATTTGATTTCTGCAATTTTAAAATAGTATTTCAGTCCTTCGTTGTAAACGTCTTCAACCTGACGTTCGTTTTGCGCTGTGTGGATTTGGTCGTAAAATTTACTCTTGCTCATTGTGTTTGATAGTTTAGTCGGCACCAACTACCAACACAAATCATTGAACCAGAAAAAGAAAGGCGTCGGCCTCTCTACTCACGTTCACGGGGAAGTCCGCTAAGAAACCCCGTTTGTAACCATAGATTTTCCCACGCCTAAACGCGAGGTTTATCTTAAACGGTTACAAACGGGCACTTTATGAGGGCTATCCCGTGAACATCATTATCCGATTCGTAAGAAAATCAGTTTAGCGGACTTTTTTCTTTTGAACGTGAATAATAGATAATGCCTTGTATGTTAAGTATTTAAATTAAATTTTCTTTTCCCCTATATTGTACGTTTTTAAAGTGTTCAAAAAATCAATTCAAAAATATGCGTTTGAAATTAAAAGGCAAGTCATACCATATATAAATATGCCGGCAAACAAAAAAAGCAGACTGGCTGACCAATCTGCTTTTCGTATTTGATTGTTTTCTAAATCAATAGAGTGAGCCCAGAGCAAAGTTGTTGTTCTTGCGCGGGTTGACGCACATGACTGGAATGCGAGCCGTGTTGGCGATAATGTATTGCTCACTGGCGCCCAGAACGTAGTCGAGTGTGCCAATGTTCTTGGTTGTCATTATCATCATCAGGTCGGCTTCAATGCGTTTTGCGTATTCAATTGTCTGGTCTTCGAACTTGCCGCTGGTTGCGGTTTCAATCTCGTACTCAACTTCGTATTTGGTCAAGTACTTCTTTGCGAACGAAAGGTTGGTGTTTACCTTCTTGACAAGGCTCGAGTCGCTCACATCCTGCTTAATGAAGCAGATTTTTGCGTTGAAAATCTTGCCGAAGTAAATGGCCCAAACCAGTTTCTCGCGGTTTTCGTTCTTGAAATCGACAGGGAAGACAATCTTGCTGTAGGTGGTGTGCTCGAGCGGTGGGTCCTGAACGACAATGAACGGCGCGTAGCAGCTAACAATCACCTTGAGCGCCCAGCTGCCGGTGAGCTTCTGCATGCCCTTCATGCCGTGGGTGCCCATGATTACAAGGTTAATGTCGTCGTTGTCTTTGGTGTACTCGCCAATGGTGGTGAAAATGGTTCCAACCTTTACAACGGCTTCCACTTTGATATTGTTCGCCTTTTCGGCGTCGGCGGCCACCTGCTGAAGTTTTGGCAAGGCTTCGCCTGCTTCCTTGTCGGCTTTGGCAATGTGAAGAAGTGCAATGGTGTTGTCGAGCACTTTTGCAATCTTAACTGCGTGAGCCAATGCGTTTTGTGCCACTTCGGTAAAGTCCCAAGGCACAATTATTCTTTTACCAGATTCCATTTTAAGAAGTCTTAAAGTAGATAATTGTCAAAGATAGCGTATTTTTCAACAATATGCACACCGATAGCCCATTTTTTTAAAAAGTGCGTCTGGGTGCGGCTGCCGCGGTGCTATTTTCGACTGATACAGCTCGGAATAATTCCGCGTGTGCACTCTTTGATAAACTTCACAATGTAGTCGCGCTCGGCGCTTTGCGGCAGGGTTTCCATCGCGGTGTCGAGCGCCTGCGTGGTGTTCATTCCGCCTTGATAGATAATGCGATAGACGTCGTGAATGGCGTTAATGGCATCGTTTGAGAATCCGCGACGGCGCAAACCGACAAGGTTCAGGCCGAAGTATGAAGCGGGCTCGCCGCCGGCAATCACATACGGCGGAAGGTCTTTGCTGACACGTGTGCCGCCCTGCAGCATCACGTACGAGCCAATGTGGGTGAACTGGTGCAGAAGCGAACCGCCGCCGATTACGGCAAAGTCGTCAACG
>Ga0247610_10003028_pt1 | contig 18846 bp, 9 predicted proteins | sample 174DNAGHGhighgp2_FD_193483 | JGI IMG/M metagenome (GOLD analysis project Ga0247610, IMG submission 193483) | Sheep rumen microbial communities from Palmerston North, Manawatu-Wanganui, New Zealand - 1742 DNA GHGhigh gp2 | ecosystem: Host-associated > Mammals > Digestive system > Stomach > Rumen ...
AATATTATCAAACGAAGCCTCTATGGCCGCAGCCATAGTTCCGGAATAAATCAAACTCACGGAAGAATTGGACCCGTGGTTAATCCCTGACAATAACAGATCTATTTTGCGGTTGCGCAACACCACTTTCTCGCCCAATTTCACACAGTCCACCGGAGTGCCATTCGTCTTGTAATAGTCCACGCCATCCTCGGTTTTATAATGGTTAAGGCGCAAGGGTTCCCCCATCGTAATAGCATGTCCCATCCCTGAGCGTGTCCGGTCAGGCACCACCACCACCACTTCACCCAACGGCTTGGCTATGGAGACCATCGCCTCCAAACCCGGAGCCGCGTAACCATCGTCATTGACAACTAATATCAAAGGCTTCTTCATCATAACTTTTTTTCATCATTAATTGGAATCTTTTCCAACCATCCTATTTTTTGATGATTTTCGCAGTGGTCACCCGATGCTTGTTGTCTTCCACCTTAAGGAGATAAACACCTGGCGAACAGCTTCTCATATCAATCTCTGCGGGAGTGCCACTTAGACGACCCCCTTGGAGCAACTTCCCGGCGATATTAAACAGCTGATATGTGAAGTCTTGGCCGTTGTCATCTGGTTGAACCCGTACAACATCAATTGCGGGATTTGGCCAAACACTGATTTCACAGCTGTTTATTTCACTGACGGACAATGGGTGGTTGATTCTTCCTGAAGGGAATGAGATGGCATCGATATAGGCACAATCCTTACCGCTGGACATATAAGAGTCTTTCGAGTATGTCCAGCTATAGGTGTGGACACCCGCCTCGACAGGATATGCCGCGCGAGTCCATCCAATAGTTCCACTCCATTCATCTTTGGTTTGGCCGTCAATTTTGAAGACCAATTTGTCGTAATTCGCTTCGCTCGACACTTTATAGAAGAAGGAGATGGTATCTGAAACGACGGACTCTACGGTAATTTGCAATCTTGTATTTGCATTGTCCCCGATAGCACCCGATTTAGCGCAATAGCTTCCCTCGTATGGGGTTTGGCTGCTTACCATCCATGGTTTGGAGGAGGTGTTGACCCAATTCATATTGCTGAAATCTGCAGTTTCCCAATTCTCTATCACAGCGCCGATTTTCACAGGGAAGTTAGCCGACGCGAAATAATAATTGACCCATAGACTTGTTTTGAGGAAAGTGGTTGTGGGTTCCTGAATGGTGTCGCTTGCCACAGCATGGACACGTACCGTGACACTTCCATTCGCCTCAATGGCGGGAAACAGGACAGAGTCGGCTTGAAGAAGCAGCTCGTTGCCTGAGTTTTCCAGGAAAAGCGTTCCTCCTGTGATAGGCATATTGCCAGTGTTGGTGATGGTAATCAGACAGTCAAACGCCTCAGCATAGTCAACCCGACGGTTACCGTTGCCTTCCTCGGTATCGTCAATAGACAGGGCGGTGATGGCCATCTGAGGCGCATACAGCTTCACCGACTTGTTTTGACGCACTGTATCGTCGTTGAAGGTTGTTTCCAGCTGGATGACGGCATTGTGGTTGGCTGGGGCCAAATCGTTCACCTTGAAGAAAAAGAAAGGCGGGGTGTCGACCGTGTCACGAGCGGCCACCACGGGGATTTCCAGCACAAGGTCTGTGACATAACCTGACGGCCCTACGAACCGGATATAATCATCATTCGTGGAAATGCGAACTTTGACACTCGAAGAGGATTGGCTGCCGATATTCATGATTTGCGGGATGGCCTTCATCACTTTTCCAAATTCGGGCATATTGTTCGGCTTGTTGCTGTCGAACCAAAGATGTTCGTCTGTCAAGGCAAGATCGCCCACAATCACGTAAGGCCCGTCATTGGGGACAAATGTGACAAACCCTTCGTACGGAAGATAATTCGTGGCCGTTGCCAACACACGAAGCGTGTCTGTGGGAAGATAAGTGTCACTGAATTCAAATACATAACTGCCATTAGAGATATGCCCAACAGCAACAATTTCATCATGGTGCGTGACCGTCACTTTGGCGTTCTCCACAAGCGAGGAGAAGGTCACCGAGGGAATGCCGGCAGGAAGTACTGATGAATAGGAGAGTTCAAGCTGTTCGGGCACTGCTGTGCGCATCTGCAGCGTGGGGTCGCCGAAAAGGATCCACGTACGGGCAACCTCGTTGTCGGAATAGACATCCAACATGTGAATGACACCGTTAAAGAACATACCGCCAAAGGTGACCGTTTGCGTACCGTCTGTACCAACCAAAAGGTCAATCATTGCATCCTGGGCACACATCGGAGAGTTCCACGGTTGGTTGATTGTAGATCCCAAGATGCCCACGGCGCCCGAGGGCTGGCCTTCATGAGTGGCACGCGTCCAAGCTTCCGCGAAGCATGTACCTGTATGGTACTCCCCGTTCACACATGCCACGGAGAGGATGAACGGCAGCTTGCCGACATTCGTCAGAGCGTTGACATTGTTGTTGTTGAAACCTGTCGTGACCCACATCTGCACATCACCGTGGCCGCAGTAAGTGATGATTCCCACGCCGCTATTGACAGCAGTGGTGACCATGGCGGCTGTCGGATTCCCGGAAGCGTCTAAGCCTCCTTGACTTCCCTCAAACAACTCATATCCGGACGTATAGGTATAATTTTCCAGCTTTTGTCCAATATTGCGGATATGTTGATAGTCGTATTCGCTGTTATCTCCGGGGCCTTGGTTGGATGCAATGCCTAAGAAAGATGTGAAGTGGGAAGTTTCGGATGGGTTTTGTTCGTATTCGACAAAACGTTGCACCTGCGTCTCCACTTGAGCCACTGTCTCGGCAGAAATTTTACCCAGCACCACATCCGGATAGGAGTCATTGCCCACAATTTCAGTGAAGTAGTTATCTGACTTGTTGCCACTGAGAGTCGGGGTCGGGAACTGGGCATTGTCACCCACAATAACCACAAATGCTAAGTTATGATTATCATAATAATTTGATATATAGTTTTTTATAGCATTAGCATTTCCTCCGGCCGCTGTCACAGACACCATTTCCGTAGCATAACCATTCTTGATTTTCCAGTTCACATAGGGTTGCATAGCCTCCATGAACTCGTCTGGGCAAATAATCAGCATATCGCCTTGCTCAACAACGGAGGTCCCCCGCAACAAACTGTAATTCAGGAAATGATGTGCATACACGGCATCAAAAGTGCGATTGTTTTTTTGAGCTGCGGAAAAGGCCCGCGCACCATTGTACCGCACTTTTACCGTCAGCGAGGAATAGACTTTAAGCGTTTGGGCAGACGGGTTATAGTTAAACGGGAACACTTTGACACTTACGCCGTTGAAATCACGCATCTGGTAGGTGTCGCCAATTTCGGCCTGCGCAACCAACAAATCCCTTGTGGATTGATAGTCGGTGCTCAGCATATAGGCGACTGTTGACGGATCCTGGTTTCGGTATAGTTTACCTTTGGACGGGGCCAATGCAAAATGTTCCACCACAGTATATTGTGCATCAATGATTTCCGTTTCCGGACGACTGTTTTCAGGCACAATCAACGAAAAGGCAGTCTGGAGCAATTCCGGGCTGCCGGCTCGCATCACCGGATAGGCCCCAGACATGTTGAGGGTCTGCATTTGAGTCCCATTGACCACAACTGTCGAGGTGGTATAGCTTCCAAAATCGACGCGAACCACCGCTTCGTTTTGATTGGAACTCAGCAAAGTATAGCTAATGTTTTGTGAATACAAAGCCGAGACGACGGAAAGTACGGCAACAAATAAAAACAACTTTCTCATATAATGTGTTCAAAATTAATACTACAGTAGCTGAGTATCCAACCGCCAAGACCTATCCTAATCTTTCGACAGCGTTTTTGATACGTTTGCATGCCTCCACAAGGTTTTCCTCGGAGGTGGCGTAGGACAGGCGGATACAATCCTCGTCGCCGAACGCCGTCCCTTGAACCGTTGAGACACTTGCATCTAAGAGGAAGTAGAAAGCGAGATCCGTGGAGTTTTCGATGACTGTTTTCTTATATTCGGCGGCGAACTTGGAATCTGCAGGCACTTTTTTGCCAAATAAGCTGTTCACTTTGGGGAAGAAGTAAAATGCTCCCTGCGGAAGGCTCACTTCGAAGCCGGGGATTTCCTTTAAAAGCCCATACACCAAGTCACGGCGTTTCAAGAATATGTTCCGCATGTTGATAATATCCTCGGAAGTCTTGGGATCCATTTCCATGGCTCTGAGGGCAGCACGCTGGGAAATGGAACCCGTAGCGGATGTGATCTGGCCTTGTAACTTATTGCAAGCCTTGGCCACTTCCACAGGTGCGCCGATGAATCCGATACGCCAGCCGGTCATGGCAAAGCCTTTGGCCACACCGTTCACTGTCACCACTTGGTCCTTGACAAAATCGAACTGGGCAATACTCTCATGTCCGCCGACGAAATTGATGTGTTCGTAAATTTCATCCGACATGACCATCATCTGCGGATGTTTTGCAACCACTTCTGCAATGGCGCGAAGTTCTGCTTTCGAATAAATCATGCCCGTGGGATTGGAAGGGCTGCTGAACATCAACAGCTTGGTTTTAGGGGTGATGGCAGCCTCTAACTGGGCAGCAGTGATCTTGAAATCGTTTTCTATTTTGCCGGGAACATAGACTATGTTTGCCTCTGCCATTTGGGCGATGGCGCGGTAGGAGACCCAATAAGGAGTCGGAATAATAACCTCATCACCAGGGTTTACCAAAGCCATAACTGTTTGGTAAATGGCCTGTTTACCACCCGTGGAAACCACAATCTGCTGTGTGGTGTAATCCAAGTTATTGTCTCTCTTGAACTTATTACTAATGGCTTTCAACAAATCCGCATAACCCGGAACCGGGGGGTAATGTGTATAATTATCATCAATAGCTTGTTTGGCATACTCTTTTACGGTATCCGGCGTGTTGAAATCAGGTTCACCGATACTCAAACTGATAACATCTTGGCCTTTCTCCTTTAATTCACGTGCCAATGCGGTCATGGCCAATGTTTCTGAAGCTGGCATCTCCAGCACTCTCTTTGAAATTCTTTCCATATTTGTTTAATGAATTAATACCTTAAAAATAGGCGGCAAAGATAAGATTTTTTTTGTACTTTTGCGGGTTTTTATAGAATGAAAAGATTTTTGGTCTTACTGGCATGTGCCCTTATGAGCTGGGTGACGGTTTTCCCTCAGAAAACGTCCGATTTCCGCGTATGGGAGGACAGTCTGATACACCTTCGCAACCGCGTGATGGCTGAAGCGGATGAATCGAGCAGGCTTGCCTTAAACGAGGATTTCATGACTCTTCTTGAAGAAGTGCTACAAATGCCCGACGCTTTCAAGTTCGCATGGGATTCTGTGGACAATTTCAGCGTGCTTGCCTCGCCCGACAATGTGTTCAAGATATTCACTTGGCAGGTGGTAAAAAACGATTTCGAGACCGAGAACTTCGGTTTCATCCATGTGTATAACGATGCCCGGAAAAAACATGTGATATACCCATTGTACGACAAACGCCACAACATTGACTACCCCAAGACGCTAATCGGGAATCACAACCGATGGTATGGGGCGGTTTATTATAAACTCATTCCCGTGAAAGACAAGAACACCACGTATTATACGTTGCTCGGCTGGAATGGGAACGACCTTTTCTCCAATCAGAAACTGATTGAAATCCTTCATTTTAACAAAGAGATGACCCCGATTTTCGGGGGGCGGGTCTTCAAAAACTATCCCGAAAAAGTGGCACGGGTGATTTTTGAATACTCAAAGAACGCCGTCATGTATCTCAACTACGAGAACCAGGAATATTTGGTCAGTACTGGCAAATACAATCCCAAGACACACGAATACGACTACAAACGGGTGCGCTGCGACATGATTATATTCGAAGAACTGATACCCTTGGACGAATCCATGAAAAATGTCCCTGCCTATTTGGTCCCGGAATCCAGTCTCAACCAAGGATTCATCGAGGAAAACGGCAAGTGGGTATTCCAAAAGACCGTACGCGGGTCCAACCCCGACAAGCCGCGGCCTGAGTATCAACATAAAAACCGCAATTATTATTCTGTCCAATAACAATATGGCAACTTTATACCCCTTGAAATTCATGCCCCGCTTGAAAGAAAAAATCTGGGGCGGCAACAAAATCGAAACCATCCTGAAGCATAAAATCCGACCACTCCGAAATTGTGGCGAAAGCTGGGAGATATCCGGCCTTTTAGGCGAAGAGTCGGTGGTGACTAACGGTTTTCTTGCCGACAACAACCTCAACGAGCTGATGGAAATATACCTCACTGACCTTGTAGGGGAAAAGAACTACGACAAATACGGGTTGGGTTTCCCATTGCTCATCAAGTTCATTGATGCGCAGACCAATCTCTCCGTGCAGGTGCATCCGGACGACACGCTCGCCCAGGAGCTGTACGGACAAAACGGCAAGACTGAAATGTGGCACGTGATTCAAGCGGACGAAGGTGCAGGCCTTTACATTGGTTTCAACCAAAAAGTTACGGAGAACCAATACTTGAATGCCGTAGAAGAAGGGACACTGGAGTCTCTATTGAAATTCCACCCCGTAAAGGCGGGCGACACCTTCATGATTCCCGCCGGCACAGTACATGCCATAGGAAAGGGCGTTCTTTTAGCTGAAATACAGCAACCTTCCGACATCACCTTCCGCATATTCGACTGGAACAGGGTTGATGAAAACGGTATGCCCCGTGAACTTCACACCGAAGAAGCCCTTCATGCCATCCATTTTGAAGAAAACGTGGGGGATTTCCAGGCACAATACACCCCCGAAATGAACAAGACCGTAACCCTCGTGCATTCTCCGTATTTCAACGCGAACCTAATCATAATGGACATGCAGGTGCAAAAATCGTTCCTCCAACTCGACTCGTTCGTCATCTACATCTGCTTGGAAGGCAGTGCCATACTAACCACCGACTCAAAGAAAGAATTGATTGAGAAAGGGGAAGTCGTGCTTATCCCTGCAGAAATGGAACAACTTCAAATTATCCCTAACGTCAAAACAAGACTCATTGAAGTCTATTGCTCATAAATGTTTCACTTTAAAAAATTTGATCTGGAACATGAGCAAAGTACTATGAAAATCGGCACTGATGCCGTATTATTGGCCTCGCTCACCGATACAGAAGGCGTGGCTTCCGTTCTTGACATCGGATGCGGCTGCGGAGTCATCGGATTTTGCATCGCCCAAAAGCTGTCTGACAGCCAAAACGCACCTGTCGTTTTCGGAATCGATCCCGACAAAGCATCCATTGCAGAGGCGCTCAGAAATGCAGCGCGATTCCCTCTTCTTCCGCAAGAATGTTTCCACTTTGAAAACATATGCCTCCAAGACTTTGTGAAGGTGAACGAAACGCGAAAATTCAATTTAATCGTAAGCAATCCGCCTTATTTCCATAACAACCTTAAACCCTTAAACGAGCGCCGCCTGCAAAGCAAGCATGGTGACCATCAACTGTCGTTCCGTGAGCTGGCGGACGGCGTGGAGAAGCTACTCTCCCCTGACGGACGTTTCGTCTTGATTTTGCCCCCGCCAGAAATGGAAAAGTTCCATGCGCTCACTTTAGACAAGTGGCACATCCGAAAAAGCGTAAACATCCGACCAACAACATCCAAAACAATTTGTCGTGTAGTACGCGAATACACACGCGAACCGCATGAGGAATCAACGCAAACACTCATCATCCGCGAACAAGGCTCACACTATACAACAGCTTACTTGAATACCGTAAATAGCTATTTGACAATATGTTAAATAGGCTTATCTGATATATGAAAAACTTTTCAGGGAAAAAAAATCAAAACGCATTCGTAATATTGAAAAAAAATGTATTTTTGCAGCCGCATTTCAGCAATGATGGGGCGTTAGCTCAGTTGGCTAGAGCGTTTGACTGGCAGTCAAGAGGTCGTGAGTTCGATTCTCATACGCTCCACACAAGAAGGTTTGTGCAAGGCACAAGCCTTTTTTTTTGCGGCTCAAGCCTTACAATTCTTCTTTTCAAAAAACGACTTTTTGTCAAACATAAGTGCATTTTTGCCATTGTCAACCCCACAAAATTGGCTATTTTTGCACTCTTTTTGTGGAAATATGAAAAATTGAAATGAAATGTGCAAAACCTACTGGAAAGTAAGTGTTTATAAGTAAAAGCAGGTCGTTTGAGTATTTCCCCAATACGAGACCTGCATTCATGTGTTGTGTTATGTGCGAAAGAGGTTCCTAACGGGAACCTCTTTCTATTCAAATGCATACAAAATATTGGTTACTAACACAATCGTATCTGAGACGGCAGAAGCCTATGTCAAGGCTACTGCGACAACATCAACTGCAGCTGGATACCGGTTTCGAAATTCATGTTGTTGTATTGGTTCATAACCTTCGGTCTGTTGATAGCCTGGTCATAGTAGAATTTCAAGTTCACCAAACGACTGAACTGGTAATCCGCCGACAGGTTGATTGTCACGTTCATCGCCCCAGAAGTCACCTGCTCGTTATCCTCCGTGATGCGGCGTAGCATTGTTCTATTATCCTTCAATCCGAAGCCTGCCGTCACATTCAAATCACTGACAAATTGGCGTTTAACACCGGAGAACACCAATCCAAGCTTAATATCCTTGAAGCGGTAACCTGCGGAGACCGCGATTTCCTTGCTGGTGGTCTCCGTGATTTGCGTATTGGCGAAACTAAGGGAAATGTTACGGACTTGCTTATATTCTACTTTCAACAACATACTGTTCTTCAATGTCATATCGAAGCCAATCAATGGTGAGAACTGCTCCACCAAAGCCATCTGGCTCAGCTCATGGGTGGCGATAAAGTCCCCCAGGGTGTTGTATGCGGTAGGGAAGCCATTAGCATCTTGGGTGTAGGAGATGTTGGTGGAATAACTTCCAACATTATAACTACAAGTGTAATTATGTGTCAAGGAGAAGCTTTGGAAAACATTGTTCATGCCCTTGATTTTTGTCAGTCCATTATAAGTTAGACGCCAATTCGGCAACGGAATTTTCAGGAATGGAGAGAAGATATCGGCTTTCTTGGGGTCCTTGTTGAGATAGGTAGCGAAGAAAGCCCCCATGAGGACATCTTGTGAAATGGCACTGTACCCTACCGGATAACCGGTTTCCGGATCCACCTCGCCAGTATAGTTCGGGTTGTGCTCCGCATAGCGCTGCGACAGCTGGGCGCGGACAGCACGGAATTCTTGGAAAAGGTCGTCATGATTCTTGAAGAAAGTACCCAAGGCACAATAGGTCATACTGAACGATCCTGAACGCTGTGGCGTATAATGGGACACGTTACCGAGTTCGTCCACATGGAAATATTCAGAGAAATTCTCCGTGAAGTTACGGCTGGCAGAGACATCTATACGGAAATCTTTGAACGGTTCCACCGTAGCCCGAAAATTCATCACCTGATTGCGGGTACGTTGATAGGGTGCATTCAACAACGAATCCGTGGTCAGCCAACCGCTGCGAGCGCCGATAGCCTGGATGTCAGGTTGTCCGCCAAACATGAACAAGAACCCGGGACCGGAACTCTCTTTTGTATGCCCCATCAAAGAAGCCGAATACATGTAGCCTGGCAATGTTGTTCCACGCCCTTGGGTGAAGTTGGCGGATACATTACGCACCGACATCAGGAAGCGCAAAGTACCATCGAGAATCATCTTGCCCACTTGGGGCTTTTCTTGAAGCGAATCGTTCTTATCGCGACCTTTCCTTCCTCTCTTTGCATCCTCCACTTCGTCTTTGTCCCCCTTCTTAGGCTTATCGCCCCTGTTAGCGTTGCTGTTTTGCGTAATACCTTGGTTGACTTTCTTCAGATAGGGTACTGAATTATACAATGTGACAAGATTCAGAGATGCATTGCCCTGGATGTTTTGTGAGTTTTGGATAGTGTTTCCCAAATAAGCCAACGAAAGCGCAGAGGCTGTAAAAGTATATGTGGATGAATAACGGACATTGGCAGTCACGAACTTGAAGAGCGGAATCTTGTTTATAGGCACCTGATAGGTTGCGTTGAAATTCTGCCTGTAATCGGTGGTTCGTCCACCCCGGCCCAAACAGCGCCAGACCGAATCTTTTTCCACACGGGTGTCAATACGCCCGTCCGGTTCATCAATACGGGCGGAGGCGTCTGCCTTGAATTCCAGTTTCAAGCTTTGGAAAATGTCCCAGTTAACAGCATAATTGCGCGTCCAATCGAAAGACTTCACATAGTTTGTATCGATAATGATATTGCCTTGGCTCTTTGGACGGTACTTGAACTCCTGCATGTCACGATGCAATGAAGTCCGAATGGTAATATTTTTCGGCAGGGGTGTGATATTGAAGTCACGTATCAGTTGTAACCACTTGTTTTTAGCCCAGTTGGCTTTAGAGAACGGACGGTAGTTTTTCGGGTTGGTGCTGAACGTGTACCCTATTTCCCCATTATGTATATATTCGTTGTTCATCTCCAAATCTTCATCGCGTTGCACGAGTTCGGAGTAGGAATAGGACAGATCAAAGTTTTCAATATCCCAAAGGTGCATTTTGGTATTGCCGTTGGAAAAATCGCGTTCTTTTCGCACATTCATCAAGTTGACATTTTGGCGGCGCGTGACCTTGTTTGTCAGGAAACGGAGGGAATCGCGTTCAGCAGCGGTATTGAAATCAGCAAGCTCATCCTTCATTTTCACATCAGGATTCAGCGGATTGTACTCAGGCTGTACAACAGAGATAGAATAGTCATAGTGTACAGGAATCCTGACGTTCCATTTCTCGGGGAAGAGCAGCTTTCCGCCATCAATGTTAGTGGCAAGGTCAAAATTGACGTTTGTTTCGTGAGAACGTTGAGTGATGGACTGTTCCAAAGAACCGAAGCCAGGGGACGAATATGTTCCGGAAAGAGTGAGGTCGCCCACATCCGCAAGCGTTGTGCGGGCCCTCAGCAATGCTGCCACACCCTGCCGGTCGTCAAAACCGCTAAGGCGAAGCTCGTTCACCCAAACTTCCACAGACTTCGGCTTCATATCGTCATTGTCATACTGCGAACGTTTTTTGGGGTTGCGTACACCTATCATGATTGTGGTCACATCGCCCAGATTCGGGTTTCCCACCACCGTCATTCTGTTTTCGCCATCGTATTTGTAGTAAGGCACCAAATTGCTGGGCCATGCGCCTTTACGCACCAATCTGTTGCGATCTTGCTTCATCGAAACCAAAGAGTCGAGCGTGATATAAAGGCGATTCCGCTCGGGCCAAATGGCGTCAGAGTCACTACGAGCCACCGACCACGGGGTAATCTCAATAGGGATTTCGTACTCATAGTAGTTTTCGGTAAAATCGGATCCCAAGCGAACAAAAACCGTCACGTCATTGGGCCTCAGGTCGCCGGAAGAGAACACATCTTCCGCGTGGATATACATCTGCAGATTGTTGAATTGACGCAGGTCATAAGAAGTGCTTTTATAGATAGCCCGCGAGTCACCGTCAGGCAGATCCACCACTTTCATGGTTACGGACTGCTCGTTTTCATGGTAGAGCTGTGCCGTCATGCCATAAGCGGTTTCACGCACTATTCCGGGAGGCAACACGTAAGGGACCGGGACTCTGTTGGCATTCTCTTCAAAACTGACCGTACCCACATAGAAGGAGCAATCGCCGTCGTCCTGAACGGGCAGATAGTCGCCATCCTCACGAAGGCTGAGATTATAGGTCCGCCAGTCGCTACGCACCAGCTCGAATGTGGCCAGACGGCAGATGATCGGCTCCTCGAATTCGCGCATGAAAATACGCATGAAACGGATGGAGTTGAACCCCGACATGTTGTTCACCACTTTGTCTGGATTATGGATTGGTATGCGGAATTGATACCATTTCGTAACCGGGCGGTCCCCGTTGGGAAGCTGGTCAGCATGCCCTTCATAAATGTCATTAATGTAGTTTTCGCCCACCACCATCTTGTCGGGAGTTAAGTCTATGACATACTGATAATAGCGTTCATCCTCACTCAACGTGTTATCATTGTTCATGTCCTCCATATTAGGGATATTGGTGGCAGCTGTAGGATAGCTTTCCGCGCTTTGGTTATCGACCGGAGAGTTGCCTTCCGCATTATTATAATATTTGTAGCGTTCTACCAACTTGACATCTGCCTGGTCATAGTCGCTGCCGCGGAAATAGTGATAGTTATCTGCGGAGGGGTCGGCCAAAGCGTTCTGATAAGCCTGGGAGCCTGCTCCGAAAGCGGCGGCTACACGGTCTATGTATGTTTCCTGGAAAAAATCGACTTCGCGATTGTTCGGCAATCCGTCGTATCCGACATCCTGATACTGCCGCGCCTCTTGACTATTGTCAAAAGCGTTGACAATCAACTGTTGCGTAGGGACACGCCCCCATGCCGTGAAATCCACGTCCACATCGGACCCGTCAGCTGGCAAACCGTTCTCGAAGAACTTGCGACCATCGCGAAGGATATCCTCGGAGATGTCACCCAAATTGAAATATATCTTGCCTCCCTTATGGTCAGGGTTGTCAATAAAGGGATCCATCATCCAAAACTCAATATACTCGTAATTGGAGGATTCGAAATCCGTATTGTCGAACTTCCGCATTATACCGCCCCAACGGGTTTCCGGGTCACGCAGCGTGCCGTCTTCATTCAGGCCACGGGAAAAGCCTTCCGAACCGTCCACATCATAGTTGTTGGCTCCCCTCTCCGACGGATAGTAAGCCAAGTTGAAAACCGTCATCAATGTGGAGAGAGATGTCGTCGGTTGCTCTTTGAACGGGAAAAGTTCGGGTTCATACACGGCGCGCGCATAGGGTTGGGACAGGTCGTCCTTAGTCAGATTGGAAGGAACCGCAGACCCACTGTTATAAAACAAGGGGTCAATGACATACCAGGCAAGACGGGCGCGGTTGAAACCGTAAGCCAAATGACGACGCGCCGGTGATGTCACAGAGACGGAAGAAGCTTCTGGGAAAAGATCCGGCTGCCCTTGCGGGGTGGAGGCCATCACCCAGTTGCTGATGTTCATCAGATCTATGGTGGACTTTGCAGATTCGAAGTTGTCGATATAGGTAGTGCCACTTTTTCCAATCTGACGGTTGTGCCCTGGTATAAAGTGCGCGAACTCACCATCCAAATTCAAGAAGGATTTTGTAGTGGTATTGTGGAAAGTCAGCAAATCGATTGCTTTAGTGATAAACGGAAGCTCTGTCTTATAGGCGAAATTCATACCCCAGATCAAATTGTTGATAGGCTCGTCGCCATAGTTCACCTTGTTGGTGATCGGGCGTTCGCGGAGGTTCAGCAACGTGGCGCCCACAGTGAAATCCGGCGAAAACACATAGTCCAAGTTGACCCCGAACATGCGTTTGTCCGTCTGGTAGGCATCGTCCACTTCGGGTGTGATGGTTATCGGCGTGCCTGACGCGAGGATACTCTGGTTGACGATGGTCACCACTCCCATGTCGTAATTGACTGTATAATCAACATTCTCTGTAAGTTGTACACCTCCGGCAGTCACTTTCACCGATTTGGTGGCGCCACCGCCCTGAAAATGGAATTCCGACCCATAAGACGACCGATAGCTGCCTTCTATGTAGAATTTGTTTTTATTGGTGATCTGCTGCGCCATGGTCTTCGTCATTGTATAGAGCGAATCGAAAGCATATTTATCTGCCAGTTCGGGCTCATCAATGACTGCACGCAAATCCCTGCCGAAAGGTTCGGTTGTCGGGAAATAGACACGGCCATTGGTAGAGTTTATCGTACCGCCATTGATATGCGCCCCGTCGATAAAGTCGAAAATACCATCCGGAGAGGGATCTTGCTGCTGATTCAACCGGTCAAGGCCCATCAGCCGTATCAGCGGGATACCTTTCTGCGACCCTTGTGTGAAGAAACCGTTCGGGGTGCCTTCGGCGTCTCCAGTATACAGGACATTCAACCGGAACTTGTCGGGTGACACCTGGTATGCGGAAAGACTGTACACGTTTTTCATCATCAATTTCCACAACGGGGATTTCGTGTTCAGACTGGAACTCTTCAACAGTTTGACCCTGATACAGTTCGGAGCCGCCACTTCGTTAGAGAACTCACCGACCTGATACACTCGGTCATCGCCAATCACTGTATATTGGTACGCCACAGCCAACACCTGATCCGCTGCCAAGGCCGAATTCAAAGAGATGAAGCCCAACTTGGTGTTTACGGTATATTCACTTGGTGAGAGCAACCGCGCACTCTCCACCTTTTCGTAGTTTGTACCCGACTTGAATCCCAAAGACTGCATGTTGCTGGAAACATTGGCAATGTTCCGTATCAAAGAGCTGTCGGCGTAGGCAGTTAAGTTATTGATGTTATTATCAGGATACTGCCCTCCGGGGTAAGCTGGGTTGTACGAAATATTGACATATTCCGGGTCATATTCTCCCAAATCCGTGAAAGCCACAATATTACGGTTGTTAGTAGTGGCAGCGCCCACGGTAGTGCGCCAGACCTCAATCTTGGTAATCACAATTGGGGAACTGACCAGCGGAAGAGTGCTAAGATACTGATTATAGTGTTCCTCGAAGAAATGACCTATGAAAAAGTGCTTGTTTTCCTCATATTCATCAGCACGGAAATAGAAGGTATTCTCCTCAGCTCCACCGGAGACCGTAATTGTCTGTGTCGAACCCTTTTTCCGGGATGCCACTGCCGTAATGAAGAGATTGCCGAACTTGAGTTGTGTCTTCACGCCAAACAAACTTTGGCTTCCGTTAATCAAAGTGCTGTTCAAGGGGAAGGTAATGTCTCCAAACTCTATGAGTTGCAGAATATCATCCTCTTTCCCGTTGTATTTGAGTTTAATCTGGTCCGTTTTCGTAGTCACGGAAAGTTCATCTGTGGAATAGTTCAAGTTAAACTCTATTTTATCGCCGATTTTAGCCAGCAAGTTAAGCTGGATATCCTCGTCAAAATCGAGCTGAAGACGTTTCCGTTGTTTTACAGGAAGAAGGTAATTATCTGTTTGCGTGTACTTTACGCCCAGCTTCAACCCTACGGTTCCTGAAGGCCGGATGTCTATCGTGTTACTTCCGAATATCCCTTCAAATATATCACCTCCGAGGTGCAATTGCGGAATCAACCCGCTGCCGGTACGGGAATTCCCTTTCGAACCAATGCTGCGGCTCTGGTTCTGCCAATAATCATGAATGCTTTGCTGAAGGTCGTAGTCTATGTATTCTTTGATGTTCATGTAGGCACCGGGGCCGAAAGGCGTACTACCGGTCATGTACTGAAAATTGTAGGTATTCGTCTCCGGATCATAGATGACTGACTGACCGATGCCTGGCGGGTTGTTCAGATAGAAAGGGTTGTTATTCCCAGGGGACAGCGGATTTATGTCCGGCTGAGGCAATACGGGCGGGTTGGTGTCGGGAGGACATAGAGGGAAAGACAGCTGCACTTTTTCCGGCAATGCCTTACGCACACCCGACCACCTGGCTGCTTTTAGGTTAGAGTACCCGAATCCAGTAATGATGAGTGCTGTGACAACAGCAATTATATAATGTTTTCCTTTCAAGTTTCTTTCTCTTTTTTTGTTACAACAATTTCAACGACTTCTTAATCAACTCTTCCACAGACAGTTGAATCCCTTCTGCCTTAATAATCTTATCCAAAACGGTTTCTGCGCCGGACTTGGGAAAGCCCAAGGCGACAAGTGCAGATAACGCTTCATACTTATTATTATTGTATGAGACATTTATTTTTGCTGCATCCGCCCAAGATGCCTTTTTCGCCTTGTCTTTCAGTTCAATGACCACGCGTTGGGCAGTCTTGGCTCCAATTCCTTTCACTGATTGGATGGCTTTCACGTCTTCGGTGGCGATGGCATTCAACACCTCGCCCACACTCATGGAAGAAAGGATTAGACGGGCCGTATTGGGGCCTATTCCATTGACAGAAATCAGCAGTTTGAACAATTCACGCTCTTCCTCTGTGGAAAATCCGTACAACACTTGCGCATCCTCTTTGACAATGAAATGGGTGAGCAATTTCACCTCCTTGCTATCCTTGATCTGCGAAAAAGTCGCCAAGGAGATGTTGATGCTGTACCCCACCCCGCCGGCGGTTTCAACGACCACATACGCAGGATTCACTTCATCTATTATGCCTTTAATGTGATTAATCATATCCTTTTAAATAAGCGGCAAAGATACAAAATTTAGAGCTATCATCCCTCTTTCATTTTCCGATTTCCGGTATATGTGAACGGTATTTGGTTAGATTCGCAAAAAAGCCGCCATCGTTCCACATAAAAAGGTGTATTGGAACCGTCCGCAACCACTTCTGCGAAAGTCATCACATCGTTCAACTCCTCCGGAAGCATCCTCGGATTCTGGCGCAACAACAAACAGTCGATTTTCACTGCCGGTTCAGACGCAGGCATTCTAACAACATCCTTGTACGCCAAAATGTAAAAGTTTTTGTCACAAAACCGAATAAAATTGCCTTGTTTACATAGAAACGGCGTGTCATAGGCAACTGTGTCCAAAGGGACCAGCACACCTTGCTGGTGATGTCGCAATGCATGACCACGGACAGCGTATCGGAACCGCTTGTCGTCGGGACTTCGGATGGAATCGGCCAGCCATATCGTCTGCCCCCCGTAGCTAAAGGAATAGACGCTGCATTTTCGCAGATGGTAAGCTAAAAACTCCGTCTCCCGCTCCAATTGCACTTTTCTTGCCACAAACGAAACACAAAACAGCGCAAGGAAAATCCCTGTTGTCCAAAAAGTCTTTTTCCCATGCCCATAAAGCAACAAACAGACACCACCAATGACCGCGTAGAGCAGCAATACCTGCACTATGTGGTAGTCAATGTTCTCTGTCACAGAGAAAGGTAGTTGTTCGACAAAAACAATGGCCCGGTTCATAATCCGGATTTCCCATGTCAACAGAAAAGACAACCATTTGGATAACAAAGGGATAAAAGACATGGGCAACAATGCAACCCCCGTGATGATGACCATGAACGACAGTGCCATCACGCTTAGGTTAGAGAGGACGAAATAGTTGGGGAATTGTGAGAAATAGTAGATGGAAATAGGGGACGTGCCCAGCTGGGCAGCCACCGAAACAGTCAACAGCTCCCAAAAGTAGTTCCCGACTTTAGTCCGGCAACGATAGAAAGAAGATAGTTTTGGTTGGAACAGCACAATGCCCGAAACGGCCAGGTAACTGAGCTGAAAACCGACCTCGAAAAGCAACAATGGGTTGATTAACAGTAAAATGTAAGCGGATGCGAAAAGGCTGTGAAACACGTTGGTATTGCGACGAAGCATCTGCCCAATGGCCACAAATGTGAACATGGTTGCCGAACGTGTGACGGACGGGGCTAAGCCCGTAATGTGCGCATAGACCCATATCACAATCATGACAAATATTGTTTTGAAAATCCTGGTCGATCGAAACAGATCCAACGGCTTAAGCAAATAATTTATAATCATGAAGATAACTCCAACATGCATTCCGGAGACGCAAAGTATGTGACTCACCCCAGCCGAAGAATAGGAAGCTTTCAGCTCTGGATCCAACGTGTCGTCGTCACCCAATAGAATGGCTTTTAATATTCCGAGTTCATCTCCACACATTCCTGTTTCCACATATTTTCCAGTCAATTTGTCACGTGCTTTTTGAGCCACAGCTTTCAAGGGGTTGGCGGGCCTATGACCTACCCTTTGCCAACCATCTTCTCGAACAAACCCGGAATAATGGATACCACGCCGCCGCATATACTGTTGGTTGTCAAAGGCATCGGGGTTCTGCGGTGATGCAATCCTTTCCAATCGTGTATGCACGAGCAATAGGTCTCCGTATTGAATGTTTTCCGCTTCTTCAGAAGATTGCACATAGAGCAAGACCTTTCCTTTTACCGCTTCAGAGTAAGCATTCTGGCACAAATCAGCCTCTATTTTCACATTTCGCTCGCGCGGTGCAGGATCTGAGTCCACCCTTACCAACCAATCTGCGGTTTCCTCCATGTGCTCTTCTTCAAAAGAAGGATGCAACTTCATATCCGCCGAGGAGGCACCGACAAAAACAAAGGACAAACACATTACTAAGCTCTTAAGGTGCCGCATGCGGTAGGATTTCACAACAGTCAGCATCAAGGCCAAAAGAAACGCGCCGACAGCCATACACCTCATTATTTGGCACATTGCCATGGGATAATCCAAAAGATATGAGAGAACTACGCCTGCCACATACGGGAAAAGCAGTTTCAAAATAGGATAATTCTGCAGTTTCATAGTTTGCAATATTTGTTATAACTACATGGTTTTCAATAATTCATGATAATAATTTTGTTTCGTTCAATAAATTGCTTTCACACGGCAAATATACAAAATTTTTCATTCGGAATAACATTCGGATGAAAATTTCTGTTTTCCCCAAAAAGGAGATTAAATAGTGAGGCCTTTTAATCAGTTAAATAAAAATTTCTCCTTTAAATACTAAACCCACACCTTGTCCATTTATGCTTTATTCAAGTTTCGCATGTTGTTTTCAACTATCTGTATCTCAGAAAAAAGCCTTTTCTTGCAAAGGTGTTGTCATCCCCGATGCCGAGACTCTCGTCCGCACGCTTTTTCCGGCCACGGCACATCGTGCCGATGCGGGACAATTCCCCTTCTGTTTCAGAAGGGGTGGCCGTAGGCCGGGGTAGTAATATTAAAATATCAGAATTCCTTGTGAAAAAATGACCATCATCAACGATATTCGAATCAAAGGCCATTATGTTCACAACCTCCCGGAAAACAGAGAG
>Ga0247610_10003029_pt1 | contig 18845 bp, 18 predicted proteins | sample 174DNAGHGhighgp2_FD_193483 | JGI IMG/M metagenome (GOLD analysis project Ga0247610, IMG submission 193483) | Sheep rumen microbial communities from Palmerston North, Manawatu-Wanganui, New Zealand - 1742 DNA GHGhigh gp2 | ecosystem: Host-associated > Mammals > Digestive system > Stomach > Rumen...
CCGGCAGATGAGGGCATTACTGAGGATAAACCAGAAGTAAAAGCAGTTGAAGAAGAAGTTGTTGATAAATGGAGTCAGAGCTATCGTGATGGAATAATTGAACTGATGAGAGAGACTTTTAAGTGATAGTATTTTTGATCACATTACCGGGATTGATTGATACGATAGATATTGCGATATCTTTTGTTAATAGATATAATACACTCATAATTGAATAAAAAGGTTGAATTCGCAACAACCATCTTATTAGTCCTTCATGGGCCCTATTAGTAAATCCCATACATCGGTTTGGGGTTGATTAGATGTGGACACTATGCTTTGTGTTCATATACCAAGGGTTCGTAAAGGATTTTTTATTTCCAGATTAGGAGGATAAGATGAAACGGAAGAAAAAGAATGTAGCAGTTTATATTGATGCAGAGAATATAAGCGCGAGGAAATTGGATGTGATAAATACAATCTGTGAAAGAGAAGGAAAACTGATCTCAATCAACGTGTATAGGCGCAAAAATGATAAATATACAAAAGAATGGCGCAATGTTAGTAAGAAAAGAAAAACTATGAATGAAATAATGATATGCGGAAAACCCAGAAAAGATAAGGTAGACAAAAAGATAATCATGGATATGGGAAAAGACCTTAGTAATAACACTGATATTGATACTGTTATCCTTTTTTCATCAGACCATGGATATGCAGAGATAGTAAAGGAGATAGCAAAGAATGGAAAAGAAGTGATCGTAGCGGGGAAGAATCTATCAGAAAGGCTAAAGACTGCGGCAGGAGTATATTATGAGATAGATTGACCGCTTAATACGTATTATCTACGCAAAAGGCATGATTGATAAACTTTGATCTTAAATATGACAGTAAAAAATTCAAATTACCGGTAGCAGATTAGTATCTTATCACGACAGAAATAGGATTGTTAATGATTTTTTATATTGATATAATTTTGTTGAGAGTATGTATTACTTGAGAAATATAGATTTACAGGGAGAATCTTATGAATTTTGAATTCTTGTTAAAGATTGATGATGAAGTGTTTTTAGAAGAATGCTCGGACTTATATGATTTTTGCTATAATTCAGAAAAAACAGTGCATTCTCAACCTACTGTTTCGTTATCAAGTTGTCGAGACGCTTGTGGACGAATCATGAAATTCTATTATTTAAAGAATGATGGTCAAAATAGAAAAGTGGCGGAAAACATAAGCACTATACAGAAATCTAAGATAGTTTCAGATTCTTTTCAAAACGCTATTCAGAGAGAATTACAGAAAAAAGAGGATGAAATCAACGAAAGAGAAAAGAACAATTCACAAAGAATACCTAAGACAGAAGAAGATATAAAAAATGAATCGCTCAAACAATATGGGGTATTAGATGAGAGAATTACCATGATTCGCGAAATGGGAAATGATGCCGTTCACAAAGGGAATCTTGATAATGTTGAATTACATGCTCGAAAAAACCTGGAGTCTTTATTTATAGTTATATCATCTATACTAAAATACTGTGATCTGATAAATGAAGCTGATATACCAAAGTATAAGGAGCCGCCCAAAGAAGAAACAAGTCATGAAATAATAGAAGATGATATCCCGGATGAGTACAACTATGAAAATGCCAGTGTTTTGATGATGGAAGATGGCAAGACTAGAATATCTTTTTCAGATTCGGATAAATACTACATAGGAGAAGTCAAAAATAACCTACCAAATGGAGAAGGTTCATTTTTCTATTCGACTGAGTCTGTTTATGAAGGCGAATGGAAAAAAGGATTACCTAATGGATATGGAAAACGGGTATATGATAATGGGAAAATATATGATGGAGAGTGGGAAAATGGCAAACGTCATGGAAAGGGTATATATTACACTGTTAATGATAATACAGGAACAAAAGAAACTGTTATTGCCAATTGGGTAGATAATAGACTTTATGATGAAAAAGGGGAGATACTTTTTGGAGACGGTTCCAGATACGTTGGAGGAATTAAAAGTGGTTATTTGTCAGGGAAAGGATGCTTTTATTGGAATAATGGATCTCTTTCAACTGAGGGACTGTATATTCAAGGGAAACTTTTTGGCTATGTGAAGCGTTATTATCCAGATGGTCAATTAAAGTATGAAGGTGAATATAAAGATGGGAAAAAGGAAGGCAAGGGAAGAACATATTATGAAAATGGCCAATTAAGATATGAAGGTGACTTCAAGGGTGGCAAAGGAAATGGAAAAGGAAAGTTATACTATGACGATGGTCAACTAAGATATGAAGGAGAATATTTAGACGATAAATGGAATGGTATTGGTAAATATTTCATAATGAATGGAATATTGTCATATGAAGGAAACTTCAAAGATGGGAAAAGAGAAGGAAAAGGAAAGCAATACTATGAAAATGGCCAAGTGATGTATGAAGGAGAATACAAAGATGGTAAATGGGAAGGTCAAGGGAAAAAGTATTATGAAAATGGCCAACCAATGTATGAAGGAGAATATAAAGAAAGTAAAGCTAATGGAAAGGGAAAGTATTACTATGAAAATGGACAGCTAGATTACGAAGGCGATTGGAAAGATAATAGAAGAGAAGGCCTAGGAAAAAAGTATTATGAAAATGGTCAATTGATGTATGAAGGCGAATACAAAGACGGTAAATGGGAAGGCCTAGGAAAATACTATTATGAAAATGGCCAACTGAAGTATGAAGGTGAATATAAAGAGAATAAACCTATTGGAATGGGCAAGTATTATTATGAAAATGGTCGGTTATGCTATGAAGGCGAACACAAAGATGGAAAATGGGAAGGTCAAGGAAAAAAGTATTATGAAAATGGCCAATTGATGTATGAAGGAGAATATAAAGAAAATAAAGCTAATGGAAAGGGAAAGTATTACTATGAAAATGGACAGCTAGATTACAATGGCGATTGGAAAGATAATAGAAGAGAAGGCCTGGGGAAAAAGTATTATACTAGTGGTCAATTGATGTATGAAGGTGAATACAAAGATGGAAAATGGGAAGGCCAAGGAAAAAACTATTATGAAAATGGTCAATTATGCTATGAAGGTGGATTCAAAGATAATAAAAGAGAAGGTCACGGAAAGAATTATTCCAAAGATGGTAAGTTAGACTATGAAGGAACCTGGAGAGAAGGGTATTTACATGGTCATCTAAAGTATAGAACAAATGATAATAAGTATACTGATGGATATTGGATTAATGGAAAGAAGTTAAGCGATAATGATATATTATCCCTAGAGTTAGATGAACCGTTTATTATTCTATTTAAGGTAGAAAATGCTTTAAAGAATATCAAAGAAAAGAAATACTCTTTTACTACAAAGGATAGAGCTGTTTATAGTTGTGAACTCATTAATAAGGTTTTAGTATCAAATGAAGCTAAAGATTTAATGATAAGGAAAGGAAGAAGGATATGCGAAGAATTGAATAACTGTAAAAAAGAATATTCAAGTGAAGCAATACGTTCAGGGGATACTTCTTTGTACATGATAATTAAACAAATATCGGAAGTCATAGAGCAAGTGGAAACATATATAGCTTCTTAGAGAAATACAGATTTGTTCTGATATAAAAGAATACTGAGTCTTTAAAACGATATAGAGGAACTGTGGTTGGATAACAAGACCAACTACAGTTCTTTTTTTATAGAAATAATAGTACCCTAAAATGCCATAATTAATGTCTTTTGGAAAGGAGATTTATATGGAAAACATAAGAGCACATGATGAATTGAAAGGTTATGTTCGAAAGATAGGAATCGTATTTGATGACAAGCGTGATGAAAGAAGATTTCTCGATATCGCAACAGAAGAGCTAGAAATTCGGATAAGAGAATCTATATCTTCTCATTGTACGGAAAAAGAAATTGATGAATATGAGAAACTCAAAAATGCGCAAGAAAAGAAAGAATGGTTGGTAAAACATATTCCGCGATACAAGGCTATTATTAGAAAACATATTATTAAAATCAAGTCAGAAATACGAGATAACAAGGAATATATCATGGCGGAAAAGAAACGTAGATAGTACAAAGAATATAGTTATAAGTATGGTCATTGAATTATACGGAGGTTAGATTATGATGAACTATTATCCTATCGGAACAACAGCTTCTCTAAAACTTGAATGTTTGTATAAGTTTAGAGAAGGAAATATAAATAATCATATGTGTGTAAGAATTGTTAAAACAGCCTCATTACTAAGTAGAAATGAACACATAGGATGGCAGATGTATATTCCGAAAAAGGGAATGACGGAAATTTCTGTGTTTGGATCGGAATCCATACAAAAAGAAGATCTTGAATGGGTGTCAGAAAACACAGGAAAGAAGAGCGTAAATAAGTCGTATAAGGTAATAGATGAGAATTTGACAGAATTGTACGAACTGTATCTTCCTGTTCTAGAAAAGAATCCGAATATGAATGCTTCTTTTGGACTTAGCTCGAGATGGAAAAATGAATGTAAACAGAAGTGGCCTAATGTATATTTTGAACAGTTTGGAGAAATGATCAAAGCACTTCGATCAGAAGGTGCCGTATTTCGTGCCGTATTTGGATCAGCTGCTGATGATGATATAGTCAGTTGTCAAAAAAACACACTATCTTCATATGACATCAGTAATCTACAAGTTTCATTATTTATTGGAAATCCTGTGAGAGCGAGAATACTGTTTTTATTACCTAATAAGCCTTCTATCAGGTTCCTCTCTATTGTTGAAGGATCAATTTCTGGAACCGTATTGCGATATCTAGGTTGTACTAAAAAGAAGAGTATTAAAGAAATATGGGATCAACCATTGAACGGCTGTTATGTTTATCCTGAGATTGCCGCAAGAATAATGACTTTGGAACCCATTTCGACTGAAGCAATAGAAGGTGTTGAAGTAAAAGAGGAAGAGCTTAAGCCTCTTATGGCTAGTCATAAAAATAGTAAATCAAAGAAAAATATAACTATTGGAAAAGCCGTTACAACTGCAGGTATAAACAGAAGTATTACACTTACAGATGTTGATTTGAGACGTCATTTCCAGATAGTTGGGCAGACAGGAACAGGCAAATCCACGCTTCTATCAAACATGATATTAAGCGCTATTAAGAAAGGCTATGGATTGACTTTTCTTGATCCTCATGGAACGACCATAGATGTGATATTGCATTCATTACCACAGGAATTTGCTAGGCGTGTACGTGTAGTTCACATTGGGGACGAGGATAATCCAGTGCCACTAAAGATATGGGATAGTGCAGATGTGTATAAAGAGGAGAAAAACATTTCTCAGTTATGTGAGCTGTTCAGAGAGTTATTTGATCCACACAATCAAGGGTTTGTTGGACCAAGATATGAAAGATGGCTGTCAACTTTTGCAAAAGCAAGTATAGCTCTACTCAAAGATGCTGCTAATTTCGAGAGTATATGTGTCCTGTCGCGAAATCAAAACAACATGTTTAAGTTATACAATGCGATACATAAAGATTATCCGGAATTAGCGGAAATAATACGCTATGAATACGGGACAGACAAATCAAATGAGTTTGTAAATACGATCAATTGGTATTTATGCAAGTTTCAGAGATTATGTTCAGTAAAGCAATTAAGAAATACGCTGGGAGCACCTGTAAATGCACTTGACTTTAAGAACTCAATAGATACAGATACAGTCACACTCATCGATTTAGCATCTCCTACTATAGGTACTAGTGCATCGAGGATAATGGGGACGTTGTTGTTAATGAAATTGTGGGATGCTGCCCAGGAGAGAAAGAATAAGGACAAGACACATTTGATAGTTCTAGATGAAGCAGCGCTATTTCAGACAGAACCGTTACCCAGTATGTTGGGACAAGCTAGAAAATTTGGGCTTTCTTTGGTTATGTGTCATCAACACACTGGCCAACTTTCTACTGAAGTCCGTGATGCATTGGAAGCAAATTCTGCAAATTTTTGTGCTTTTAGATTGTCACCCAAAGACGCTAATAACGCTGCAATACGTTTTGATGATGAAAAGCTGTTGAATTCATTAACAAGGCTGGATGCGTTTAATGCTATAACAACTCTTAGTGTGGACGGTAAGCAAACAAAACCATTCACGTTGCATATTAGACGTCCTAAGAAGCAGATTAATGGTGATTCTGTAGCTGAAAGCATTGAAAAAAATAGTATAAAAACTCTCATTGAGCCATATCGAAACAAAAGAGCTCTTACCCAAAAGGAGATACAGGAGATACTTGATGGAACGGCTGAAGCCTCAGATAACAAAAAGTCTGTACAGATAGACAATACCATTTTGACAGATAGTAAAGGGTTAAAAGAATCTAAGCCTGAATGGATCAAAAGATACCTAAATGAAGTGCCTGCTTAAGACTGGCAAATAAAGAATTATTTAACATCAGTTGATGGGGAGAAAAATGTTTAGAGGAAAATATAGAATAAGGGGACCGTAACAGGCCTCGAATTATAAAATCTACATATAAAATGTGCTTTTTCTTATTATAGGCTAATAGTATAATAGATAAGGTGGTAAGCATCTAGAATAACAAGATATCTATGGCAGTCGGAGATCAGGTAATGAAACAGGAACGTACATACAGAAAACTATGGAAGAATTTAGAGAAAAAGGGCATTTCTATTGATCAGTTCAGAAAGCAAATTGGTGAAAGCCTTGCGGATTCGTTGGAGCACAATAAATATGTTTCCACTGAAAAGCTCTCCGAAATAAGTAGATCATTAGGATGTGCTGATGAAAATGACATTATGGAAGAGATAGTCAGGAATAAATATATTATTATGACCTTAAGTGCTGCTAGCCTTCTAAAGAACTATAAGGTCGAGAAAGATGCGAAGACAGGAAACGCATATATACGTTACTTTATTGATGATTCAGATGTTCGTATGAAGAGAATGATTATTGAATCGACGGACATGTATTATGAGTCTGCCCTTTTGTATCAGATAAGAAGTGTGATGGGCAAAGATGATGAAGAGACAATAAAGGATAAGGATTTCTTTTCAGATAAGATTTTTTTTGTAAACTTTGAATCTTTGTTTAATAATTTGGAAGAAAAAGATTACAAATCTGATTATTCTATGCGCGAATTACATCCCTATTCCAATGAAATAGATAATAATTATCGTCTGGAACAGTTATTTAAAAATGGTATATATGTTCAAAATGAAACAGGAGAAGAAATCCACTTTATTGCCTTTGATAAGAGTTCCAGTATGTCGAGAAAAGGTAAAATATCATTTATTGTTGATGAATTAGTTGACAAACTGAGAGAACCTCTTGATCAGGGAATAGATTTTCGAAATATTTGTAAGAAAAGTAAAGAGATACAGTTATATCCAAGCAAGTATTATGCATATAGAGGATTGTATCTGTCAGATGCCAGAAGGGTGGAAGACGAAAGGCTACAACTTAATGAGAATTCAGTAATCATAATAAAGGATCCCAAGCCATTTAAACCTATATCTCAAGTGATACTTACAGCTGTAGAGAACTCAGATTCAAAAAGTAAAGTAGCTAAACTAGAAATGCTGGAAAAAGAGGTAATATTTGATAACTATGCAGTTTTTGACGGTGAGGGATTAATATCGCCTAAATATGCAAGAATTATTAACGATGCATGTGGATTTGAAGGAGCAACGTCTTTCCAAATCAGACTACCTTTCTCTAAGGGGATGTTGCATCAGGTGGATTTTCATGCCTTTATAAAGGAGTTTTTAAATACTGACTCTTTTATGATTACAGATTATCTGGGAAATGAAAGAGATTTGATGAAAGCCGATGTGATAATGCCTGTTAGCATGTTCAAATGCTATTCTTGGCTTGAAGAGTATGCTAAGAATGTAGGTATTAGTGATCCTGTAAAGTTTTATTTTGATCAATTTAAAATACATAAGCATGCTTTGTATATTTCGAATACAGATTTGATATATGGTAAGTCGGATTATACGAAAATTAATTATCAGATTTTAAATACATTGTCCTTGAATGATAAAGATTTTGAGAAGATTATACAAAGACAGATTAATTACTCAGTTCATCCGTTGAAGTATTTGGAAAAAGATGTGACATATTTAGAAATAGATGATGAGAAATATGATGAAGATGATGCTTATAATGGGGAATTGACGGATTTCAACTCAGCAATAAGAGCGTATATAAGTGATAACAAAGATATGTTCTATGAACCACATATCAATAGCAGTCTTAAATCTTTAAGTGATAGTTTAAAGAATGATCTGGCAAAAGGTAGGCTTTTGGTGGAAGGAGAAATTCGATATTTATCCAGAGATTTGTTATATTTCTTGACTAGTCTACTTAAAATTGGTGGCGAAAAAGAAAAAGCTAAAGAAATAGAGAATCATATTCTTAAAAAAGAACACTTTTATATGCCACAGAAGAATTTTGATAAATATGGAGCTTGGTATCCAGTATTTAGAAATCCGCATTTGTCAAGAAATGAACAGTGCTTGCTCAGTGCATGGTTTGAGGCGGATTCTAACAAGGGTAAAAACGATTTTTCAGATATATATTATCGATATTTTGGCCACTTGAGAGGAATTCTAATGGTTCCGCAGGATTCGCTTGTACCACAAGCATTAGGCGGAGCAGATTTTGATGGTGATATTGTCAAAATTGTATTTGATGATTGTATTGTAAATGCTGTTAAGAATGGCACATACAAATACAATAAAACCAAGAAAATGTATGAAAGAGCATTGCCTATTATTGAAATACCTAGTTTAAGTGGCGCGCAAAAAGAATGTCTTCCCAAGAATGAATATGTATCATACAAGGTTATTAAAAACACGTTTTCAAATAATATTGGTAAAATCTCAAATCTCAGTATAAGGATTGGAGAGAAAGAATATGGAAATGATAAAGATTATGATAGAGAACATACATGCGCAGAATGCACAATATTGACAGGATTAGAGATTGATGCCGCAAAAACCGGTAGACGCCCCTATTTGAAAGATATTTTTAAATACGGAGAGACATTAAGAGAAGCAGCTTCTTTTGATTATGCTTTGGAGTTTAAATCGATTATTGAGAAGCTTGCAAAAGAGAATATACATGTATATAAAGATCTGATAGATACAAAGACTTTAGAAGATGGAAATATATGTTTTTCTTTAAAAAGAAGAAAAAATGACAGCGAGTATTTAACTGAATATGTATGTAAGGATAACTATAGGCCGATTGATAAACTACCTCAATTCTATTTTGAAAGTGTTTCAGAGAAAATTGAACTCGAGGAAAGTCCGGAAAGTGAAAACGAACGAAGGATCTTTTTTAAATTTCAAGTTGATAGAAATTGGAGAAAGTCAGTTGATCCTGTTTTAAAGGAAAAGGTTGGCGCAATTGCATTGGCTTATCACAGAATCAATCAAGTCTTTTCAAGGATCAATAAGTGGGAGCGAAACAAAGGCAGGTACGGTGGATACATTCGAACAATTCTTAGAAATCAATATGATTATTCAAAATATGAAGAGATAGTATCTAATGATATTATTTCTCTATGGAATGTAATAGACAATATCGCAGAACCTTGTGAGAAAAAACTGGAAGAATTAAAGAAGAATAACTGGCCGTTTCTTTTAGAAAATCAGAGAGACGCTGTCTTTAATAAAGTTTTTTCTGATTACAACTATGAAGCTGATATAGTATGTCCTATTATAGGTAACTTCGATTATTCTGGATATAATTTGCTTATTTATGCATTGGAAGATTATGAGGGAATGTCTGAGGGGAAGAATTGGGAAGAATATCTATTATCAGAATATGAGTCATTTCAGAATGATGCATTTAAGAATAAACTGAAGAAAATTGATATAAAAACCTACGAGGAAGTGTATTCTGAACTTCGTAAAATTATGGTGGCAGATGAATCACTTAAGAAATCAAACAAGACGGTAACTTTATATAGTATTTGTAAGGATAGAATTAATAAGTTAATATCTTCCGGTTATAATGAAAAAACAGATGATTTTCTCGAAAGAAAAGCACAATTGCTATTCTCTATAAGCGGTTCTGGCTATCCAGATAGTAACGGGGATTTTTTCTGGAAGAATCTAGATTATAACGAAATAAAAGGCTTGATTTATAAGGATAACAGCATACTCTAATGGAGGAGACTCATAATGCTCAATGAGATAAGGGAATTTGAACAATATCAGGAAGTATTTACTGATTTAAAGGATATAGAAAAATATCGTTTGATGCCATATTCTTACTTTAAGCAAAACCATAAAAATGGTTTACGTCGAGCTATGACTATCGTAGCGAGAAAAGCACTTGAGGAAAGAGGTTATTTTAGGATTGAAGATGTTATCAAACATACAGAAGAAGCAGAAATAGATGAGCAAAAAAAGATAATCGAACAGGTAAAAAATGACTTGAGAATTTGGTGTGGATTTGAAACCCCAGATGGTCAAACAAGTATTCAGCCTTGGTTGAATCATTTTTATAATCTATCTTGTCAAAAGAACAAGAAGTATGAAACATGGGAAGCGTTTCGTAGATTTTATGACTCGGCTTTTTCAACTGGTATTTTTTCCACAACTTTTGAAAATGATAAGAACTCGATTTATGCTATTTCTTATGAAGGAATAATTGCGGATGCGATATCGTTAGGTGGTTTAAAAAGATACTACTTAGTTTGTAAACCGAATGAACAGTATCCTGAAATGAATCAGTTTAAAGTAGAAAACTCTGATAAATCCGGATATAGACCTTTCAAAAGAGGGAAAAAGAACAAGGGGAAAGATGATGAAAAGATGGATTGTATTAGAAAGTTTGTTGCAGCATATCTGTTGAAACAAAGAACTACTAAATTACATAATTCATATAATATTGTAAACAATGCCGATCTAGCTAATTGGACTCATAATGCGACAATATTCAAAGTAGAATTCTTTAATAAAATAAGATATAAAGAAAAACCTATTTATGAAAGAGAAGCATATTGGGATTACAACATAGATGAGAATACTTCAAGTGAAGAAAAAGCAGTTAAGAATAATAAGAAACTGCAAAAATGCAGACCTTGTCCACAATATCTTAAGGATTACAATTTCTATATAGTTTCCGAAGAGGAGTTTGATAAAGAAAAACTTGAAAAAAATGGAGAAATCTTCTATTCGGATATGGGGAGCTATATTAATGATGGAAAGAAGCATTGTTTTCTATGTGAAGGACTAGAGTATAAAGATATGAGCGAGAAGTATAGTATAAAATGTTGACAAAAAATACTGTTTATGTTATATAGCAATTGTATGTGATAGCTAGACGAAGTGGCATGTGATTAAGAACCGATTAAGAGGTTTTGGAGGCGAATAGGAAGAACGTAGACGGGTGTCGCATTTTTACCGAATTTGCGATCTATGACGCTGAAACTAGAATAAACATGATGGCAGAAGGCTACCTGAAAAGGTAGCCTAATTTTTTGTGTTTATTCATATATTGGTGAAATCCTTATTTGTGAATTGCGGAATACAGACAACTTTATGTAAACCAAAGACGCCACATAGATAAACAAACCACATAAAAAAGAATTCCCTGTGCGGATGTAACAAACTCCAAAACACTTTGTGATAAGAAGATTGTGGATGAAAAGATAAACAGTATGAGAATAATCCATCTAAATAATGATGTGATAGCCAGATGAAGTGACATAGGATCAGAAACCAATGACGAGGTTACTAAAACAAACTAGAAGAACGCAGAAAAGGGCGAATACTATTTAGTTTTGTGATCCATGGTGCTGAATCTGGAATAGACATATAGGATGAAGGCTACCTATTTAGGTAGCCTAGTTTTGGGAGAAAACCTTTAATAAGATATATAGTACCCTGATTTAAAAAAGTGACTTTGGATTAATCAAAGTCTTTTTTGTTTTATAGATATAGTAGTACCCCGAATTTTAATCTGTAGTTTTCTTAAAGATTAGAATGATAGGTTAAATTGGAGTATTTGATAAATAAGGCCATATCTGAAACATCCTCTTATTCCCCCTAAGAGCTGTTTCTTTTGAGCTGTTTGTTGATAGGATCGAAAAAAATATCCCCCTTTAAAACAAGTACCAACAGATTAAAACCACCAACAGATCCTATCACAAACAGTCTGATGAATAATTTAATAAAGTAGCATCTAAATCGAAGAACACAAAAAAGGACTCTGAATCATAAACAGAGTCCTTTTTGAGTATATATAGAGTAAGTAGTACCCCAAATTTTTACAACTGAATAACAGACTTGGTTGAGAGTCTATAAATCTCAACAGTAACCTAATACAGCTTCTGATTATTTTGGGGCTGTATATAAAATCGATTGCTGTTCTAACGGCAAAACGGGAGGAAAGGAATCAGTATGAAAGAAGAGATTATCAGAATAGTAGAAGAAAAAGAGGGCCATGGCGTAGTTTTCCAAATTGTTGAGACGCGGTATGAATTTGGGAGACATTATGTACTGTTTATGAATGGTCATCCTGGTTTTCATTCGATGGATCTTGAGCGTGTTCAGGACTACATGAAGGTTTATTTGTAAAAAGATTATCAAATAGGAGGAAATGAATTATGAGCAGAGGATTTAATCAAAGAGGAGCAGATGGTATTACACGTCATTATAACAGCAATGGAGTAATGATCGGATTTAGTCAGCGAGGCGCAGACGGTATAACACGCCGATATGACAATAACCGTAATGTAACTGGATTCAGTAGGAGAAATACATGCGGTGGAGTAAGCCACTATGACAGTAGAGGTAATAAGCGAGGTGACTCCTGGTGGTAAACATGAAGTCAATCTCTCATCTGATGATGAGAGATTGATAATCTATTAAACAATTGAATATTGTTCCCATTTTTATAAGGGGAGAAAACAAGCATCTACAACGAAACAATACTAACATTAACAGTTAAAGGAGACAGTGATTATGAAAATTATTAGATCGGGTTATAGTTCATATGGTTTTTGCTATGTTGAGCAGGTAGGCGCATATTTCTATGTGCATGTTGGAGAATCAACTTATGGACCGTATTCAAATCCACTTGATGCGCTCAATGAGTACAGCAGATGGTGCGTATCTTAGATTATACATGTAGAAAGAGGATAAAACTATGTATACAAACATAACTAAAGAATTAATAGATAAACATATAATACTTGCTTCAATAGCTGCAAGAAATATAGTGTCAGTGACAGATGACGACATTGTTGAAGCCAGGGAACCGATGGAGCTTTTAGATATGCCGGAATTTCTTAAAGCATATGAATTCATTGTAGCAGATCCCTGTGAGGATCCTACACAGAGTGAATGTGTGATATATGGTTGGTATTCTGATCACGCAAGAAATTACTTGGGATCAGATGATGGGTCAGAGTTAGTAAAAGGAAAGGCCTATAACCTTGCTGATGCTGATCGCTATAACATCATTGATTATGACAAGGCCAATCATTTGTTCTTGATATATTCAAAGAAAAACAGAAAATACCTGTCAGTTGACATGTCAGAGAGCACTGATCCCTATAAAGGATCGTATCGCATAAAGGCAAGTAAACTTATTCCGGATAATTCATGCCTTTTCTGTTACGCAGGCTAACAGATGAGTATTAAGTAAGGGCATATATTCACCATATAAGGTATCCTCCACATGGAGGATACCTTATTCATATTAATCAAACACCGTCATAACCGATAAGATAGGAGCACATTATGAAGATAAAAGAGATATTAAACAGACTATTCAATAAGAATAAGGTAACAAATGATACAAAAGCAAATGAGGTAACAAGCTTTTCTATGAAAGCGTATACGGATTCAGAGTTTAATAGACTAAAGAAACTTATTAATCCGGAAGAACTCAATTCAAATAAGGAACTGTATCTTAAGGAGACAGGAGAAGCGTTTGGAAGGATCAAGGACAAAGCGCCAAATACTAAATACGTTAATACAATATGGGTCCAGTTTGTAGTGTTTTGTTCGAAGAAGATCAATGATATACCAGATGATCTATTAGATTACCTAACTGATGACAATTATAGAACTTTATTTGCTTATGTAAAAAACTGGGTAGGTAAGGAAATGAAGAAGCCTGAAGATCAAAGAAGCGGATTGTATCCCGTTCAGGTGATTTGTGAATGGATACTAAACAGATTTAATGCAGAGGATATTCCGGCACTTATACTACTTGGCCAGATATATCGCTATGAGAAAGAATATAAGAAAGCTCAGATATGCTTTAAGCAAATAATAAAGAATCCAGATGGGTTTAATGGTATCACATCACTTGCGGAGTGCTATAACGATGAGATCGTTGATCTTTTGATAGAGAGCAAGAGAAACGGAAGCAATAAGGATATTACAAAAAGGATAGCCGAGCTTAATAAGCAGCTTAGATCACTCTATATAAACAACATCTCAAAACTCAAGGAAAAGGTAATGAACGCAACAGAACCTGATATCAAAAATGAAAGAGTAAGATATGTCAGCCTTGTCTGCCAATATGCAAGATGGACTAAGAAGAATGGTAATTATGATGAATGTATCAAAACCCTGAAAGATATACCAGAAGACTACCCTGAGTATAACAGGGTACTGCTCGAGATCGCGCTTTTATACCAGTACAAAGGCGGATCAAAACATTACAACAAATACTATGACATAAACAAGGCAATCGAAGTATTAAAACAGGCAGACGATCTGTTAATGGACAGCAAAGATAAAAATGCAAGAAAGAGTGTGCTGATGCCGCTAGCCAACAGCTTTCATGTAATAAAGGAATATGGCGAAGCATACAGTATATGCAAACTGGTACTTGATATAGATCCTAATGAGAAGAATGCGAAGGACCTTATAAAACTGATGAACGATGAGAATAAGATTCCCGCATGAAAGGAGAGATGAGAAGATGACGAGAGAATATGTTTATTATCCATATACGTTTGAATCAGATCCTGACAAGTTCCCTGAAAATATAGGGAAGATGTTCTGTGAGAACAACCTGGTGCAGATGAACCTGCCGCATATAATCAAAAAGCTCATTTTCTACAGCAGGAACAAGATAGCCGAGCCCGGAGTGATGATCAGATGTATTGATTATTTAATGTATAAATTCTTCTTTCCGCTCGAGGCAAACAGTATCTTTTGGGAGATGCATCATGAAGTTGTAGGTAGACTGCTTGACGAGGAAAGAAGATTATTTTACAGCCTCGGCTACCTAGACAAGGGCGATCTATACTATGAGGTCAGATACAGTGAAGAACCCGATCTAAACCAGATGTATACGAGACTCTCACTTTATACCTTCTTTCTTGAATGGTATTCGGATAACAGGGAGGGATGTATAAAACAATGCGCATATCTGGCTGAAGAATGCTTTTATGATATAGCTCATCTTATCGATGAGGAGGAGAAGTTTGATCCTTTTAGAGGTAGAGAAGAGATAGACAGACTCAGATATCTTGAGGAGATAACAAACTGGATCAGCATGGAAGCAGAGGATGGCAAATATGGCGATGTTGTCATAGAGTTCTATGAGCAATACTTAGATTTCTTTAAGAAATACAAAACACCGAAAAAACAAAAACCTCTCTTTGATAAGCTCTGGCAGACTGTTCTGAAAGACTTTAAGGATGTCCTGATCGTTCTTGTAACGGACAATGATGTTCAGATGGAAGAACTTCAGGAGAAAATAGACCTCGCTTCTGCCAAAGACGGTCATTACAACTTACTGATGGGCGAATGCGAAGAGCAGTTATATCTGATGGAAGGCGGTGAAGAAATATGATGTACTACGAATCAGACTTTAGAATGGCAGGGGGCGAGATTGAACTTCTGTATAAGGAACGTTCATATCTTATCTTTTCAGACTACATTGCGAGGATCTCGATACAGGGTATGAGCATCTTAGTCAGCATGAGGGTATATCCGAAGGGATACGGAAAGATAATGAGTCTTGTCGCAGATGATAGCAGGACAGACGAAGAATGCATAAAGACAAGAAAGATGATAGATGAATACTTTGCGGTATGTAATGCTTTTGATGCCTATTATCTTAATTCAAATCATGGAGCAAGACTTGGACTTGAAGTCAGATACGGAAGACTAACGATCCTCTCACTGATTTTATCAGTATTATTCCTTTGGAGAGCGGTAACCGGAATTAATATGACACTTAACGTTATATGCGCAATGATGTGCTTAGGATTAGCCACAGTCACTGAGATATTAAAGGCCTATAAGATACGAAACCAGGTAATGAACGATGAAATAATGAATGAAATCGTGGCTAACGGAAAGTGTGTAGGTATGGATAAAGATGGAAAGACTTCCATTTATGCAGTAAATCCATTTAAGTCCATAAAACATAAATAAAATGAAGGAGGATCAGACTATGGATAAAAGAATGATAAACGGACTTAAGACAGGAATTGACAGGTTAGACAGAGTAATAACAGGACTGTTTCCGGGAGATCTTATAGTGATAGCAAAAATGCCCTATGAGGAGATAAACTCATTATCAGGCCGGATCATTGAAGGCATTCTCTCACAGGATAACAGAAATGTAGCTATAGTTTCATTAGATAAAATAAAAAATGACAAGACAGACATCACAGTAAACTTATTAAAAAGTATGGCTGATGCTCTTAACATACCGGTAATACTGCTGACTTGTATATCTGAAACCGTTACGAAAAGAAAGGATAAAAGCCCGAGACTTAAGGATCTTCCGGATGATATAGTAGACAGCGCACAGCTTATCATGCTGTTAAACAAAGAAGAGGATAATGATCACGATGAAGCAGATATGATGTATGTTACGATTGCAAAGAATCTTAATGGGCCTATTGGAACTGTAAATATTTCTAACACGAAGATATGATTTTTATCAGAACCGAGAAATGTGGTTGTCACAAACAGCCACGTTTCTCTTTTTTATGAGAGCATCTATATATCTGTGTTACGTATAATGAGATCATTATTTGTTTTTTGCATTTTCTGTACTGATCATATCTTCCAAAATATCAATTGCATTTGATATCATTTGGGGACAGAACTCTGTAAAGAGATTATTGGCTCTTGCATACTGGACACCGGATATAGTCCTGATATCACATCCGAGAAGATCATTACATAGATACGAACCGTTTATCTTGGCAAAGCGATCCATCATCTCTTCTGTCATTTCATTGGTCTTTTGAGAAGATTTAACATCACCGGCTGTATCATAGCCATATAATAGCCCAAGAACCATGAGCGCTCCGCTGCATGCACCGCAGACTTCACCCTTTCTCATCCCGGATCCAAAACATGAACCGAGTCTTAATGCCTGTTCTTGAGTGATACCGCATCTGAAGCATAGGAAGCAAGAACTGCCTGAGAACAGTGAAACTTATCCGCAAACAATTGTAATGCCTTTTCCTTGTGTGTCATATCAAACCTCGCAATAAACTGAAATATCTCTTATATCAGTCTCAGATAATATTCATCATTTCCTTCATATAATCCGGTCCTTTTAAACCCGTGTCTTTCATAGAAGCGACCGGCACTTGGATTATCCTTATGCACTCCGAGAGATATTGAGCGCTTGCCAAACTCATCATAGACCTGCTTGATAGCAAGTTCCATTATCTGAGAGCCATATCCTTTGTTGCGAAAAGCCTTGTCTACAACAAAACCCATTATCCGATAAAAAGGAGTATCCTTCATCTGAACGGGATCGGTATCCCAGGGTATAGCCTCGCCTATGAGTATCAGGCCGATATAGTCATCTTTAAGGCGAGCCAAATAGGTATGTCCGATCAAATGATGCTTTAGGCCGTATTCATTGATCTCCATTATCGTAGCTGCCGTATCGACCCAGTCTTCGGGGATATCATCTCTGTTTATCTTTAATGCATATTTAAAATTATCTTCTGTAAGCTGTTCAAGTTCTATGTTCATAGCTCAGTTTTCTCCAATAAACACTGTATGCAGTCCATTCTATACAAGTAAAGCCTGATTTACAACAAAAACCATGCATGAGCTTGAGCGTATTTCTATGAATTTGATCTTACATATATTATAATGTACATATCCGGGGCATTGGCGCAGTTGGGAGCGCGCCTCCATGGCATGGAGGAGGCCACGGGTTCAAGTCCCGTATGCTCCATTTTTTTCTGGATTTTTAAGGGAGGTATCTATTGGTCATATTCGAAAAGGATGAGCTTGTAATTAAGCCGATAGTAAAGGCTGCTTTCTGGAAGAATAAAAAGATCCCGTATAAAAATATAGAGAGTATCGAAGCAACAGGTGAGAGTGTATTCTTCCATATGAAAAACTCCAAGGTCATAAAGGTGGATGATCCCGCTATCACCTCTTTTTATACAAGGTTTGGAGATATCTTAAGAGACTACAGGATACCTTTTAAGACAAGTATCGATGAAGTAGGATATGAGTCGATAGAAACAGTAAGAGAAAGAGCAGCATCTGCGAAAGAAACAGCTTTGGCATATGCAAACCTCTCCATAAAGGAAAAGCTTGGCCCTGAATATGAACTTACAGCCAATATCGCCGAGCGCATCATTGGGACAACACTTGAATTTTTGCTTTTAAAGGATGGTGAGATAGTAAAAGAAGCCAATCTTGACGAAAGCATAGATGGCGTGGAAATTGTCGATGAAATGGATATCGCATTTCTAAACGAATGGGATCCTGCTACCGACTCAGGCCTGTACTTTATCACAAATGAAGCAAATGACAGATCTGCATGCGAAGGGTATGTAAAGACTATCATACTTGATGAGCTGTGCGAGATGGATCTTAAAGACTTAGACT
>Ga0247610_10003031_pt1 | contig 18827 bp, 11 predicted proteins | sample 174DNAGHGhighgp2_FD_193483 | JGI IMG/M metagenome (GOLD analysis project Ga0247610, IMG submission 193483) | Sheep rumen microbial communities from Palmerston North, Manawatu-Wanganui, New Zealand - 1742 DNA GHGhigh gp2 | ecosystem: Host-associated > Mammals > Digestive system > Stomach > Rumen...
AATCTGTCGGTTATGACATCTGCTAGTGTAGCATTCTATGATGGACAAGGTAATACAGCTAACAATATACGTGCTTTATTTGGTGCACAAATGGCCCAGATTGGAAAAGCTACATCTGATCACGTTATTATAGATGCGCAAGGTGTAACGGCATACAAAGGCGATGGAAGTTTACATGAGCTTATAGGTATAGTCGACGGAGCAAATCTCAAAAATGCTACTATTACCGGTTCCAAAATTGCTAGTTCTACTATCGAGAATAGTAACATTAAAGATGGTACCATCACAGGTGCTAAAATTCAAGGCTCAACACTTAAGGATATTCCGTATGCAGAAATAGACGAATTAAAAACTCGTAATATTTCGGCTAGTTCTATAGAAGCTGCTACAGGATTTGTGTCAACATTAGCTAGTAATAGCATTAATGCCACTAAAATAGTAGCCAACCAAGGTATTATAGATAATCTTGAAACCAATTTTGCTCATATCGAGAATGGTGTGATCGATAATGCTAATATTAACGTCGCTAATGTTAATGGGCTGTCAGCTAATTACGCTCATATTACTAACGGCACTATAGACAATGCTAAGATTGGTTATGCTGATGTAAATGGTTTGTCAGCTAACTATGCGCACATAGCTAACGGTGTTATAGATAATGCTAAGATTGGATATGCTGATGTAGATGGGCTTTCTGCAAACTATGCCACTATTGCAAATCTTAATGCCGCAAGTGGTAGAATAGATGATCTTGAAGCTGATCATGTTTCAACTACTGATTTAGCAGCAGAAACTGCAAGAATTGATACTTTGGTCGCTAATACAGCAGACCTTGCCACGATACGAGCAAACGCCGCTAAAGTTACTAATTTAACTGCGGCTGAGCTCGAAGCAGATCATGCTACAGTTGGGTCGTTAGATACTAACTATGCTCAGATTGATATGGCAAATGTCAATAATGCATGGATTCAAAATGGAACCATCAAAGACGCTGCTATTTCTGATGGTATGATCAATTCTGTTAGTGCTAACAAGCTGACTGCTGGTACGATTGATGCTAGTAATATTACTGTTACGAATCTTAACGCTGATAACATTACCACTGGAACCATCAATGGTCAACGAATCGGTGCCGGTTCAATTTCGCTTGATAAACTTTCAGAAGACGTCTACACTGAAGCAGAGGTTGATGCAAAACTCTCGACGATGCAGTCTCAGATTGATGGAGCTATCGAGACTTGGACAGGCACAACTGTTCCTACATTGCAGAATTCTCCTGCTTCGAGTTGGAATACAACCGCTCTGAAGGATTCTCATGTTGGAGACGTGTACTTCGTAGTTAACCCTCAGTCTCAGCAGAATGGCTATAACTATCGATTCACGAAGTCCGGCAGTACATATTCTTGGCAGCTTATCAAGGACTCTGACGTTACTAACGCTCTTCAAAGGCTTACTACAGCTGAGGGGAAGATTACTACATTTGACAGTGATATTTCTCAGCTCAAGACAGACACTGGTACACTGACAACCAAAACCACGAGTCTTGAAACAAGAATGTCCAACGCAGAGGATGATATTCTCGATAAGGTTGACACCACGACCTTTAACGAGGTTAGCGATACTGTCGATAGTCATTCTCAGTCTATTACTCAAATGTCCACGACGATTTCGAACAAGGCAGATAGCTCCACTGTATCGTCTTTGACTACTCGTGTTTCTAAAAACGAGCAGGATATTTCTGGTATCAATACGAAAATCGGTAGTCTTGAAACAACTGTGGAGAACAAAGCGGACGGCAGTACTGTAACTTCCTTGACAAGTAGAGTTAATAATATTTCTGACACGGTTGACGGGCATACTAGCCAGTTATCTAGTGTTCAGAGTACTCAAACCACCATTCAAGGTAGCGCTATTAAATCTACGGTTCAACTTTGGTTTACAAAAGCAAATACAACTGCTCCTTCTAAGCCAACTGCACATGTTACTACTGATAATGCTGCTACTGCTAATGCCTGGAATCTTGCTGTTCCGACATACAACGCAAGTTATCCTAATTACTACTATTGTTATGAATATGAGTATCTAAATGGGACATATGGCTGGTCAGCTGTAACTCGCGATATCGCAACTGGAGAGATGCAAGAACGAGCTAGGACAGCTATCTCTAATGCTGCTACTGCTGATGGTAAAGCTGTTGCCGCTCAGAATACTGCTGATAGTGCTGTCTCAGCTGCTTCTACTGCTGATGGTAAAGCTGTTGCCGCTCAGAATACTGCTAATAAAAATGTTAAAGAGTCTGTACAATTATGGTGCACTAAGGCATCTAACACAGCTCCGGCCAAACCGACATCGGCTGTTACATCTACTGCTACCACTGGCAATGCGTGGACTACTAAAGTTCCAGCTTATAGTTCTAGTTATCCTTATTACTTTTATTGTATGCAGTACAAATTGGCAGATGGCACATACACTTGGTCTGACGTTGTTTATGATCAAGCCACCACCGAGGCGCAAAGTGTATCTAGAACTACCAGCTCGAATCTTAGTACTGTAACCACTAAAGTAAATACTATATCTGATACTGTTGACGGTCATACATCTCAACTAAGCGCAACTACTACGAGTCTGACCACGCTTAGGACTGATTTCGACAATCTTGAGATTGGTGGGAGGAATTTACTAAAGAATAGTGATTCTCTTCCGGGTTCGTCATGGGTATTTTTCAACGCAACGGTTTCTAATGGAGTCGCAACGGTTGGTAAGTCTGACCTTTACGAGAATCGTATTTATCAGCAGCCAGTTAATGGGTATTGGGAATGGGAAGCAAATACATCATATGTGTTATCAGTTGAAGCGCGTATTGTTAGTGGAAACGGTAGTCTAAGCATAAATCCGTATGGAGCCAATCGAGGACCAAAATACGTTAGCATCACTACGGAATGGGTACGATATAATTATGTCTTTACATCTGCGAGTAATATAAATGCTAATGGAAGCGTATCATTTTATAATAATGGAGACACTGGTTCTGTTATTCAACTACGTCGTCCGAAATTCGAAAAAGGCAACAAACCAACCGACTGGTCCCCAGCTCCAGAAGATCTAGAAAACTATGCAGACAATGCCGCTAACGCCGTTCCTCGCATGGCCAAGATAAACACTGCCCAGCGAACATTCACTACAGCTCAGTGGAAGACATATGGAACTTATGGTCTTGAAATAGTATGGGATACGGGCTCTTCCTACAATAACTCCCATCTTCGTGTAGGAGACAGAGCATATCTGACAGGTGTTATATCAGACCAAATGAAGGGCACTGCTACAATTATTGGCGAAGTAATAGTAGTGTATCCTTCACCAGATGGTACAACTTCTGTTACTCTGAAGAGCGAACAGTTGATATTTGGTGGAGATGCTGTATCTGCTATTCAAACAAGCTTATCTGAAACTCAAACTGATTATGCAACGTTTAAGCAGACTACTCAAAACTTTGAGTCCACTATAGGGTCTACTTATGCTACTAAGGAAGAGCTTACTACAACAGTTGAGCAAGCTACTCAGCAGTATGTTGATGTCGAAACCGAACCCTTTATAATTGGCGACGATGGAATTAGTGCACCTCTTCGTTCTATCGAGGCCAATGGTTGGTCTGAGCAGTTTAGCACTACGGGTAAGAATTTGCTGGATTATTCAAAAATAACAACTGGTGTTGAGATTAGTGTTAGTGGCGGTAAGATAGTACAAAGTCCGAATTGGTACGCAACCGATTATATACCCGTAGAACAAGGGAAGACATACATACATAGTGGGTTGTCATCTAGGTCTGTTTTCTTATATGGAAGCGATAAAACGTTTATAGAAAGAATATGGAACAATTCATTTACGATTCAAGAAGGTACGGCGTATATACGATTAAATAGCCTGCAACAAGGGTATACCACTCCCCAACTCGAACTAGGCTCCACGGCCACCGACTACGAGCCGTACACCGGAGGAAAGCCCTCGCCCTCTCCTGATTATCCACAAGAGATTAAGGTGGCTAGGGGGAGGAATTTGCTGGATGAGAGTAGCGTATTCTATGGATATATCGGTGAAAGCGCTCTTGTCGCTTTGAGTAACCAGAAGTCATTCATCGTACCGTGCTCTGACGGCGTGACATATACCGTCACAAAGATCATGCTGTCGCATAGTGGTGACCGATATGGCTTAGCTTATATCAAGGACGAGCCAGCCAATGGCGTGACTGTTTACGACAGGGCATATATACAGGCCTCCGACTCAACCGCATACGCTGGACAGCGCATCAGCATGACCGTTACGCCAAAGGACGGAGCAAAGTACATAATAGTGTGGGTTGGCTCAACGACTCTTTTCGATAGCGTTATAGAACAGGTTCAACTTACCGAAGGCTCCACGCCCCAACCATACGTCCCATACGGATATGTTGGACTTGAGGTGCAGGGGAAGAATCTGCTGGACGAAAATTCAATCGAACAGGGTGGTATCGATACGAGTGGTAATAGGTCTTCTGACGTAAATGTTAGGACCGCGAACAATAGGAGAATACCGGTTGCATCAGGAAACGTATACTCTATTTCTGGTGTATGCTCTGTTAACGCCGCGAATTTCAGCATTCTGTACTATGCAGACGAAATAACGAACACCCCAGTGTCTTATACCAACTGGATTGAAAATGGAACGACGTTCATTATACCAAACGGAGCAAATTATGCTAGGGTAGTAATGAAGTCGTCCGATAACACAAACGTAACTCCTATATCGTTCAGTAATGTGAAACTTGAACTCGGTTCCACCGCAACCGACTATGAACCCTACTACCACACCACCACCCCAATCCCCCTACCTGAACGAGGTTGGGTAGGCTCTCTACCAGATGGTACGGCTGACACGCTTACGATTGACGGGTCAGGGAAGGTGACGTGGGAGGAGAGTACCGAAGAGGTCGTGTTCGATGGGTCGAGTGATGAAGGCTGGACATACGAGAGCATATATAATCGTGTTATATCTGGGGCTATACCATCAGTCAGTTCTGTTGATAGTGATGTAAATCATATTAACGCATCATTATCCAATGTTTATAAATTACTTAAAAGAACAACAACAGTAGTCGCTGGGAACATTGGATATACCATTGTTGGTTCGTCAGTGCTTATACGCGATGAAACAAATGCAACATCTCTATCTAACTGGACCACTTGGCTCACTACCCACAATGTCACCGTCCTCTACCCACTCGCCACCCCAGTCACCGAACAATGCGGCTACGTAAACATGCCAGAAGTTTATCCAGGATGCACAATTAGTATTCCCGAATTGGATGAGGTTGGCATATCATACTGGACACCGGCATCTAAGTCTTTGGTTGATAATACTAGATTGCTAGAAGAGCGTGTGTCAAATGCAGAGACTTCTATAGATCAAAATAAGGACCAAATTGCCTTACGAGCCAAGTCATCCGATGTCTACACCAAGACTCAAACCGATGGATTGATATCTACAGAGGTTAGTAATCGAAACAGTGCTATAAACCAAAAAGCTGATGCTATTACTGCAAGCGTTGCTAGTACCTATACCACCAAAACTGAATTTAATAATCTTGAAATTGGTGGTAGGAATTTAGTTACTTCAGAGGCTTATTGCGCTAATGACAGAACTGATGTTGAATATCATGTAGTTCGTGGAACATCACTATGTTATACCAGCGCAATATTTGAAACTAGGTCCTTGATATCTGCTAGATCTGGTGATACATCTGTTCCCTATACTGAAGAAAATATAGAAGGAGAAACTATTACAATTAGTTTTGAGCATAAACTAGATACTAATGGCATTTCTCGTCCTATACTTTTATATCCATACCAAGATACTGGTCTATCAATAAAAGATACAGTAACTTTTAAGCCTAGTACCGAATGGCAAAAATTTACATTCACCACAAAGGTTAAGCGATGGACCACAGGTAATGGTAATGTTGGCCGAGGAACTATGTATTCCCCTGCTTCAGCAACAGATAATGGTCCTAGAACTAATGGCGCAATATACGTATATGATTTTGCTGGTGTTAATTATTATATTGTACGAAAGCTTAAAATAGAAAAAGGAAACAAAGCTACTGACTGGACCCCAGCTCCTGAAGATGTCGAAGCTTATACTGATGCTCAAGTTAATGCCGCTAAAGCCGATATTAAGGTTACTACTGATAACATTACTTCTGAAGTTAGCAAAATTTCTTCGGCTAAGTATGTAACATCAGCCACCGCTAGTTGGAGTCTTCCGAATATTAAAACCTGGTCTGCTGAAGGATACACTGGAACTTGGTCTATAACTAGTTCTGCTAATTTGAGAGTTGGAGACACTGTATACATTAAGGGTACTGATTCAACCAGAAATTGTCCTGTTTATATTAAAGTTACGGTTACTGGTATTACTTCCAACGCAAGTATAACTGGAATTTCGCATGGCTATGAAGATGTTCTACCTGTAGAGACTATAAAATCGACCATTAATCAGTCATCCGATTCGGTTAAAATTCAAGCAAGGCATGTTGAAATAGACGGAGCAGCTATATTTACATCTATTAGCTCTGATGTTGACTCTGCTATAACTTCTAAAGGTTATGCTACAACGTCTCAAGTTAATACTGCAAAAAACGAGGCTATTAGTACCGCCGCATCGGATGCTACATCGAAAGCTAATACAGCTGAACAGAATGCTAAAGATGCCATTCCTACTGATATTTCTGAGTTGAATAATGATACAGGGTTTATTACGAATGCCTCTTTACCAACAAAGGTTTCTGACCTAACTAATGACTCAGGTTTTCAGACTTCTACTCAGGTTGATACAGCTATCACGTCTAAGGGTTATCAAACAAGTTCTCAGGTTGAATCAGCCATTACATCTAAGGGTTATCAAACAAGTTCTCAGGTTGAATCAGCTATTACATCTAAGGGGTATGCTACAACATCTCAAGTTAATAATGCTAAGACAGAAGCAATAAACTCTGCTAACAGCAATACAGATACTAAGCTTCAATCTTACAGCACCACGACTCAGATGAATTCAGCTATTGGAACAGCTAAAACAGAAGCAATTAATGCTGGGTATGCTAATTACGGTTACAAATACCACAAGGATATAGTTATATACGGTGATAGTGATAAATACTATCCAGTGTATTTTGATAACAACGGAAGCGATTACGGTCAAGATGTACCACATGATCTTCTTATAAAACGTAGTTACCACGAACAAGCTCCGTCTGATTGGTATACGTCAACGCATAAGGGATCCCTTACATTACGAGTGCGTTGGAACTATGGTGGATGGGGTGGAGCCACATATAACGTTCAGGTTTATGAATGGTCTGAAATGTATTCCACTATTGTTGGCGATATATTAGTTGGCAATAAGTCAGGAATGAACAGTACTATATACCTGAGGGGTGGTGGCACGACAGGAGCTCTATATCACTTATATTCTGATGTAGCCTTTGACACTACTCGGTATGGAGCTACGTTTCCTTATATTGGAACCACTACTCCTGGTACAGTTTATATGCAAACCGGAACGTATACGTGGACTGTAGACAACCCATTGACAACTCCAAACAAAATGCATATATTATCGTTAGCAGCCGTATTAGAGGAACAATATATCTACATTTCCAAAGCATCCGGTACAAATTCAGTAGCATCTACCGAAACGTGGGTTATAACTAGTTCAGATAGTCAAAATACTTGGACTACTAAAAGACCTACATACAATGCCTCATATCCAGTCTTATTCGTTGCAAAACAGAAAAAGACAGCAACTGGTCATGTTATTTGCACAACTCCAGTAAAAGATGATACTACAACCATCATAGACGGCGGACATATCACAACTGGAACAATAGATGCCTCAAGAGTAACTGTAAATAATATAGACGCAAGCAAAATAACCACTGGGAGCCTGTCAGCCGATCGAATCAAAGCTAATGTTATAAGTGCTGTAAATAACGGAACTGGCACCATCAATGCAGATAAGATCAATGCCTCAGCCCTTAGTATAGGATATTCACAGTTAACTAATACACCTACAATACCGACCAAGGTAAGCCAGCTTACGAACGACAGTAGCTATGCTACTACTACTCAACTACCGACCAAGGTAAGTCAGTTGACGAATGACAGCAGTTATGCTACCACTACCCAGTTAGTGACTAAGTCCGACAAGACTCATCCTGATACCAGAAATGATAATCAGCCTCCGAGCTGGTACTTTACTAATTATCCAAGGCAGACTATTAAAGAATTTAAGTACGCAAATAAGATAGGGATAGGTTCATCATCTGTATATTGCACTCTTGAAACAACTGTTCCTTGGAGTGATAGTAGTGGTGGATATCCAACACAAACTACAATTGTAGATAAGGTCAAGTATTCTAGAGTAGGGACAAGCGCGAGCACTTGGAGCCCTTGGGTAACTGACAATACCAGTGTCGTAGTTTCTTGTGTATCTATTGATTATCCAAACAACACTGCATCGCTTAAAGCTCTTTTGTACATAGACGGAGTTGCTACAACCACGAATGTGACGTATCAATGGTTGAAAGATGGGACTGCCATATCGGGTGCTACGAGTCAGACGTTAGCTGTGACTTCAGCGATGGGCTTGAATCATGTCTATTCATGTACTGTCACCTATTAGAAAGGATGCATCATGCCAAAGCAAACAGGAAGCATAGATCTTAGCTCTCAAAAACAGGCTCACGATGATGCATCCAAGACTGCTACGAATTATATTCGAGCTGATAGCACAGGGATTCGTATTGCTAATAGTAATCCTGATAACGCAACAACATATCAGCATCAAACTAGCCAAAAGACAGAATTTGTAGTAAACGACATAATCGCCAGTGACATAAGTTCAGATGGATTGCGAATATATGATCGCAAATCCGGATTATATAGTACAGATTCTGTAATAGCCCATTTTGGAGAGTCTAGTCGTATAGGTTTTAAGAGTGGCATTCATACGGATGTTTTTGATCTTGGATTTGATGTTTCTTCTGGTCCTGACAAGTTGTTTTCTGTGGAAATAGATGAATCTGATGAAATCAAATACAACATCATTCATTATTGGATGAGCACAGATGATTCAAATAATACATATGCCACAATACCAGCTAATTCTACAGGATCATATACAGCAACATTTTCTAGAACTGCTTTAGATTCGTATTCTGATTATCTAACAAAACGAGTTTGGAAGTATTCTGACGAAACATATTGGCATAACTTTGATAGCAACGAAGGAACTCCACTTACAAATGGATATGCTTCGATAAGTAGTAGAGAAGTAAACAACGATCTTATAATATCGTATGAAGAAGGCTGGACTAATACTTCTTCGAAGGATGTAAACGTTGCCTATGCATCAGTGTCGGATTCCAGAAACGTATTGCTTACGATAGGTAAAACTTCCACAAGCATTTTAAAAATGGATTACCGTTCATTAAAAATGATAGGCAAAGAAGGCAGAACTTATTTCCATGTTAGTGACTTGCGAGACGAAACTGGTACCGCAACAGTGTCAGAAAGATTTATAGGTGATGGATATTCTATAGAATTTTATTTAAATTCTATTCCGGCTACGTCTTTTGTTAGTCTGACAGTTGATGAAACTGAAATTGATCTATCCGTAGAAGAGCCAGAAGTTGAATTAGTGGATGGAAATAAAATTCATTTTATGTCTTCTGCTCCTAGCCCTGGTTCAGTTATTGAAGTTGTGTACACGACTACGGATCTTTATGTAACAGCTGCTACATTCGGCTGGCGAGCGTCTGGATACATAGGACCGAATTCTTTTGCTTCTGGTCAAGGAATAGTTGCTAGTGCAAATAGTTCTACAGCATTCGGTTTTGGAACTAAAGCTATCGGTAAAGGCTCTTTTAGTGAGGGATTTAATAATATTGCCAACGGAGCTTATGCACATGTTGAGGGCGGCGGACTTTATTCATACGTTGATCAATATGGCGATCAATCTTATAAAAACGTAGCTTCCGGAGATAGTGCTCATGCAGAGGGAATGGATAATGTAGCTTCTGGAAGAGCTGCTCATGTTGAAGGTGGCTATGCTTTTTATAATGTAGCAAATTATGGCGAATATAATGCTGGCAATATTGCTTCTGGTGATAGTTCTCATGCTGAAGGAATATATGCTAAGGCTATCGGCGAAGCTTCTCATGCGCAAAACATTGGTACTATAGCAAGCGGTGGTGGTCAAACCGCAATAGGACGATATAACATTCAAAATGATAGTAATAATTTTGCATTTATTATTGGGAACGGAGCCAATGATAGCAGTCGTTCTAATGCTCTTACTGTTGATTGGAACGGAATCATAAACTTACCAGCGATTGCTTTAAATCAAACCGGCACTGGTCTTGTTATTCATGGTTCTAATTTAAAAACTTCTGACGAAACCAATGACACTTCTGCTAATTTATGGGGCACTGCTCTTGAGATTCGAGATCATGGTAACAACCAACGCTCTTACGTTAGACACTTCGAAACTACAAATAATCATCAAGGAATACAAGTAGAAACAAGACGTTATATTAATAATGCGTGGGTTTATAATGGTTTGCGATTATCTGTAGATGGTAGTGGGAACATTGCGGTTGCATTAGCCAGTGGAACGCCTTGGCGAAACGCCATATTCGGAGTGACTAATGGTGTAGTTCCAGCTTCTTTAGGCGGTACTGGTCAAACGTCTCTCCAAGCAACTCGTAATGCCATGGGTCTAGGCAATACAACAGGTGCTTTACCGATAGCAAATGGTGGTTCTGGATTGACCGGTAGTGCTTATGCAAACTTTACTTTAGCATCTGGATGTTCGGCAAGTACTCATGCTTATAGACATTGGGGTAAAGTTGTAACAGTCATGATTTATAATGCAACTTTCACGGCAGACGTCAGTAGTACCGGCTCGCATAACATAGGAACTGTTGATTCTGGATATAGACCAGCTGCTTACGTGTATGGGGCAGTTGCCTCAACAAACATCACCGGATCAAGTGGATACATAAGAATAGGAACCGACGGTGTCATAACATTTAGAAATAGATCTGGGTCTACGTTAACAAAAGGCGGTACTATATCTGGAACTATAACTTACGTTGCGGCATAATGGAGGTTAATAATGATCGAACGAAATGTAAGCATTCAAGGAGTTATATATAATACTCATGACATACAAACTATCGAACATAACTATTCCGCAAATAAAACATTTATAGGAATCTTATCTCATAAGAACACCGATGACGGCAGTATTGAAACATCATCTTGGTACGATTTCGATCTAGACGAGAGTCTTACTAAGACATCTGCTGAGGAATTGATGCTAACTCATGATAATTTTCAAGAGGCTGTAGACGTCGATACTGCTGTAAGCAACGCTGTTGACAATGTTTTGGTTGACATTCTCCCACTTCTGGATGATGAACAAGCAGAGCAGGTTAAAAACCTTTTCAAGCCTTGGACAGTTGACAAAAGCTACGAAGTTGGCGACCGTGTTCTCTACAATGATATTTTGTGGAAGTGTACTCAGGCCCACACATCTCAAGAAGACTGGACACCCGATGTATCTGCCTCGTTGTGGTCTAGGACCGGTCAAAATCCGGAGAATCCCGATACAACACCCGAGTGGATTCAGCCCACTGGAGCACAGGATGCTTACCAAACAGGCGACGAGGTAACCCATAATGGATATGTTTGGGTTTCTACAGCGGACAGCAATGTTTGGGAGCCCGGAGTATACGGTTGGGAACAGAAATAAGGTAGCTTATATTTAGAAAGGAGATTCTATTATGGATCAGCAAATTCCATTTGAGGTAGTAATGGACCGGGCTCGTAGGGATATTGTTCAGTTTATTGAGCAGGTCGGAAATCAATATTCTATCCCCTCTTGTATTCTTGTTATTATGTTGGAGCAAATCGTCAAAGATAGTAAGATAGCTGCTTACGAGAGTGCGTTTGGATCTTTGAATCTTAACCAACAACCTGCTCCAGCTCCTACCCAAGATGATATTCCACCTGAGGAATCAGATATGGAATAGTATTGTAAAACTGTTTATATTTTAGGAGGTTATCGTGATTAGACCACCGCCGAAGACAAGAAAAGACCGTATGGTACAGTTAGCTTTAGACATAGCTAATGATCCGACACATGGATATTCTCAAAAACCACCATCAGGAAGGTGGGGTCCAGACTTTGATTGTTCGTCTCTTATGTATTACTTGGCAAACAAAGCTGGATTTCCTGTTGGAACCGGAGGAGAGAAGGTGCGATTTACGGGTACTATGCTAAAAGATTTCGAAAAAGCAGGTTTTCAAATCCTACCATTTGCTAATGTTGGAATCAGCGATTTAAAGATTGGCGATATTTTACTTAATCTCGCTCTTCACGCAGAAGTATATGTTGGAAACGGTGAAAGTGTCGGAGCAACATCCAGCGAAAATGGTGGGTTTGTTGGAGAAGCAGGAGATCAGACAGGACGAGAGATTGAACAGCATCCTGTTATAACTTTTGATAAAGGATGGGATTGGGTTCTGCGACCTCCTGAAGACGATGAAGTTAACGACGAAGAAAGTGAAGAAGGTGATGACGAAGTGCCGATGAACTATGGTAGTCCTAACCAGAATCCAGGTCAATGGGGTAATACCACGACTGCTCCAAACATGATGGGCGGCCAGAATGGTATGAACTATCCAATGGGAGGCTGGCAAGGAGGATACAATCCAAATGGTGGATGGCAACAAGGTTATAATCAAGGTTATCGCCAAGGCTATCCTCAAGGCAATCTTGGTCAAATGAATGGATATTCTCAAGCAAACGCTGGTTATCCTCAAAATAATATGATACCTAATGGTCCTCAAGGCATGGACAACGATCTTTGCTTCGTCATGGGCATTGAAGGTGCTAAGAATTATCGTGGTAAACCAAATTCTCGTATGCCTCTCTTTGATGAAGACAAACCAATCATGTATATTACCAGCTTTGATCAAAATGGTAATGCTACTAACATTATGCCTTATCAATTTTCCGAGTGCGCTGAGGAGATGCCTCAACACTTGTCGCCATTGATGCAGCAAACTCCAATTGGCAATACTATGATGTCTGGTGGCGGAATAACGCGTGAAGAAATTGTGCAAATAATTAAGGAGACGCTCGGAAATGAATCCTCTAATGAACCAGGGAACTCCGGGCCCAATCAACAACAATCCCGGGGGAATGCCAACAGGTCCAATGGCAGGTCAAATCAATAATGGACCTATGAATGTTATGCAGCGTATGATATTTAATAAGTTGTATAATTCCAATCCGCAATTTAGACAATTTGCGGAATCTATGCAAGGAAAGACCCCTGAGCAAGCTTTTCAGGAGCAAGGGCTGGACTATAACCAGTTCCAAAATGTAAATCCAAACCAAATACGTAATATGTTAGGATTCTAATAGAAGGGAACTACCATGGGTGAGAATGGTGTCTTAGGTGGCGGCATGGGTCCTGCTGACGTGGCTGCTGTTATGCGTGGAAACAATGGATACTACAACGATGGTTGGGGTGGTAATAACTCCTTCTGGATTGTAATTCTGTTCCTCGCTATGATGTGGGGTGGTAACGGATTCGGTTGGGGTAATAACAACGGTTTCCAGAATGCTATTGGCTATGAGAACCTTGCTACTTCTAACGAGGTTCAGCGAGGCTTCGATAATCAGAATTCCATGGCTAACGAGCGTGAGATCCTTGCCTCTATTAATGCGAATTCTCTTCAGGGCATGCAAAATGCCAATCAGAATACTCAGTACATGACTGGTATGCTGAATGATAAGTATAATGAGTTGCAGCGTGATATTGCCAATGTTGGTATGATGCAGCAGCAAGCCATTGCGAATCAGAATGATTGTTGCTGTTCCACCAAGATGTTGATTCAGGATAACACTGCTGCTATCAACGCTGGTCTTGCACAGAACCGCTATGATGCTGCTTTGAATACTGCTAACCTTAATGCTGGTATGGCTCAGAGCCGTTATGAGGCTGCTATGAATACAGCAGCTATTACGCAGGCCATTCAGCAAGATGGTGCAGCAACTCGACAGCTCATGCAGGAGAATAAGATCGAGGCTCTTCAGCAGAAGGTAAATGATCTTAATCTTCAGGTTCAGATGGCTGGCGTAGCTCGTGTTCCTATGACTGCTACGTATAATGCTGGTCCGTATCCTTTCTGTGGTTGCAATCAGAATAATTGCTGCATGTATAATTAATTAAATAGCGGAGGGAAATGCGTAAAATGCGGATGCCCATAAAGATAGAATTCTTCGCAAGTTTTCTGGAGTGTAGTGGCTACTCGGCAACCCTCCGCGTTTAATTCAAAATGGAAGTTTATTACGGAGATGGTATAAGTGATTATTCTTACTAACACAGTTAGCCAGGAACTTGCTCCGGGTCAGTCACTTACTTTTAATCTAAAGGTATTGCATACTGGAAAGTGCGAGTGTTTCAGAGAGGGTTCTGGAGCAGTTATACTTGGACAGCGCAATGCTATTTATGATGTTGATTTTAGCGCTAATATTGGTGCTGATGCGGCTGCAGGCGTTGCACAACTAGCTATTGCATCGAACAGCTCTCCTTTGATCGAGACTACTATGATCTCAACTACGGCAGCAGTTGGAGATCTTAATAACGTGGCCAAACATACGGCCGTAAAGACTTGTTGCTGTGGGCCCGAGTCTATTACAATTGTCAATACGGGTGAAACCACAGTGATTGTTGAAAATCCTTCACTCTTTATTAGGCGGCTTCCTTATAGAGTGGAGAATAATGCACGTTGATATTCCATTAGAGATGCTTATACAAACGATATTTACAGCCGTTATAGGTTGGGCTGTCAAGGTAATTCTTGACCAGTTCAAAGCTTATCGCGAAGAAAGTAAAACTTGGCGTACGAATATGGATAACAAAGTTGATGATATCAACAACGCCGTTCAAGCCAATATGCGTACTAATATTCTTCACTATTGCGAAAAGTATCTTAATAGAGGCTGGGTAACTTCGGAAGAACTGAAATCGCTAACTGATTTGCATGAAAAGTATACGGCTCTTAATGATCACAACGGATTCATTGACGGGTATATGGATCGTGTAAATTCACTGTCAATTCGAGAGATCTGAAATTTGGCGGATGATTCTTCGGAGTTGTCCGCCTTTTTATTGGCTATTCTCCTCTCTCAATGAGAGAGTTTGTATATAGTTTGTTTATATTTAATGAAAGGAGCTACACCATGGTCAACACTGAAAAGAAAAATGAGTTCGAGCTTCCACAAGAGCCTCATTATGTGGCTAAGAATGCTAATGGTTGGAGTGTCGAGATGTCTGGTCTCGATGCTGTAGATGGTAGTGAGACAGACCATACTGGTACTTTTGGTCTACCTATCATTAATTTTACTATCGAGGCTGCTGATATTCTTAAGGCACGTGTTCGTAATAAGCGTGGTAAGTGGCTTCCTTTCAAGACTGGTTTTGGTATGAACAAGATTCAAGCTCTTGGTGATGACACACCTATTACGGGTATTGAAATTCTTGGCGACAAGTTTATTCTGTCAATTCATGTTAAGGGTGGCGGATGGCTTCCATCTGTTATTACTAGTAAAGTTGAGGGTGAAGTTCAGGTAATTGCTGGATCCACTATTGATGCTATCTGGATTGATAAGATTTAATAAAATTGTAAAGAGGTAGTCATGATTAATTTTGGAGATTTCATTAAATCACAAAGAGGTAATGTAGGTTATCCTCGGCATAAGAAGATACGTATTGATGATATTTCAAATAATTCGACAAGCATCGAAGAAGCTAAAGCAAAAGTTCAGGCTATTCTTGATTCTGGGGCTATGAAAAGAAAGAAAATTAAGAAGCATAAAAAGTCTGAGGAATAAAGGAGCGCAGTTATGAGGGAACTTGTACTTGATATTTCTAAATACGATGAAGGAATAGATCTTTCTGAGTGGAAAAATAAGCGTGGTCTTTGGGGAGTGATTATAAAGCTCGGAGGACATGAGGATGCAGTAGGTGGTCGATATTCGGATCGTTTGGCCTCGACATTCTATACTCAAGCACGTTCTCTCGGTCTTCATATTGGTTTTTATTATTATACCGACGTTCAAGATGTTGCTACAGCTAATGCTGATGCTAACCATTTCGCAAAGCTTATTACTGATATTGTTGGAGATGGGTATTACGATCTGCCATGTTATATGGATGTCGAGGATCCCCGACAGTTCAATCTAAGTATTCGAAAACTTACAGACGTTATTAAGTCGTTCTGCAATACTTTAATTTGGCGTGGTTTTTATGCCGGTATATATACTGGTGGTAATGCATGGTTGAATAACATGTATGCCGATGAACTTCGTGATTATGCGAATTGGATTGCATGGTGGCGCAGTACTTGGCCTGCAGAGGCTGGTGATATCGGCATGTGGCAGCAGGGTTGTGGCAATGTTGACGGTGCTATCGAGTATGACGACAATGGTAAAGACGGCTATCGTGATGTTGATTGGTGTTGCATTGATTATCCGTCCAGAATAAATGACGGGTGGACTAAGAAGAAAAATACCGATTCCGAACCTCCTAAAGAAAATCAAAATGGAAGTGAGGTTAGTCGTATGGGACGTGCTTCTGATGTAATCAATGCTGCTTATGGTGAGCTTGGTTATTACGCACCAAATGATCCCGAGAGAGGATCGAAATATGGTCGCTGGCTTGCTGGAGTTACTGGTGAAGATTGGCTAGCTGGGCCGTCTAACGAGATATTCTGGTGCTGTATGTTTGCATCTTGGTGTCTCGATCAAGGCGGCGTTAAGATGGATGGTTTTCCAACTCAGAATACCGATCTTGCACTTAACGGCGGAGCCAAGAAATATGCAGTAGACAAATACGATGTCCGATATGGCGATATTGTTATATTTAATTGGGACTGGAATGGAACCACCGATCACATTGGCTTTGCTACTGGTGAATTTGATGGAGCTGGTTTTACAACTATTGAGGGTAATGTCGGAAATGCTGTCCAAGAGAAGTATCGCCAGATGGGAAATGTTGCTTACGTCCTTCGTCCACCCTATGAAGGTTATGGCGTTGTAGGTGGTAATACTCCGTCTGTTTCCAATGATCCTAAGAACAATCGTGATGGTGGAAAACTAGATGTTGACGGTATTGGTGGCTGGAATACCATTATTGATCTCCAACATGTTCTTAGAACTACTGAAGACGGACGAATTAGCGGTCAGTATTCTAGTAATAAACAGTACCACTGGGGAATGTCAAACGTTGACTATGATCGTGGTGGGTCCGAGGTTGTTCGAGCTCTTCAGAAGAAAATTGGTGCAGATCCTGATGGTCAGTGGGGTCCAGATACATCTATTAAACTTCAGCAATGGCTTGTTAATCAGGGCTATAATGTTTCTGTTGATAAGTACTTTGGTCGCGAATCAGTTAAGGCATTGCAACAATCGCTTAATGACGGTAAGTGGGATTAATGTCTGATGAAGTAATTATCGAGCTTTGTCGTATAGTCGGCATCATTATAGTTGCATGCTGTTTAGGATGGGCAGCATACAAAGATCGTTAGCAAATTCAAAATGGAAATTTTCCTCAGTTGGAATTTTCATAAAACCATTATAAATATTGGAGGCAAATATGGTTCTCGATAACAAGATCTATGATATTCTTAAGTGGATTGCACTGATCGTGCTTCCTGCTCTTGGAGCTCTTTATTTTGGACTCGCTCAAATTTGGGGCCTTCCTTTTGGTGAAGAGATTGTTGGAACTATTACAGTTGTCGACACATTCCTTGGAGCACTTCTTGGCGTAAGTACTAACAACTACAATAAAACTATTGACTATAAGGCCTAAGCTTTCGGAGGGAGAGATATGGCTAGAGATACGTATCTCGCCCACCATGGCATTAAAGGTCAGAAGTGGGGCGTTCGTCGTTATCAAAACGCAGATGGTAGTCTCACAAATCAAGGGCTTAAACGTTATTATGGTACTGGAGCAAAGCATAAAGGTTCTGGAGAAGAATCTGGCAGTTCGAAAAATGGCGGGCATGCTGGGCAATTCTTAGCTAACCATAAGCGAGAATTGGCTATAGGGGCTAGTGTTGCTGGCGGAGCATTATTGACATATGGTGCCTATCAAGTTCACGATATGGGTTTATCCAATCCATCATTGACTCGACAAGGTGCACATGCTCAGAAGTTTGCTGATTATAGTAAACAGCATGTTGATAAAACTATATCTGCTGGTACTACATTACATACACTATCATTCAACCCTGACAGAACCAAAGGTGTTGATTCATTCTTTGCCACATATAAACCCGAAGATGCTGATCGATATATTTCAAGATTTAATTGGCCTATGCGATCGCCAAAAGGCGGAATTCATTGTAAATTGGATGTACAGAATGCTCTTGCTCATGATGTTAAAGTTGCATCGGAAGATAGTGCTGTAGATGCATTCTCTAAGCTATTTAAATCTGATGATGACTTTAGAGGTTTTATTATGGATCAGTCACGATTAGCAGCTCATCCAGATGCAAAAAAGCCTGGATTGTTATATAAAGGTTATCGTGATGCTAATAAAACTCTTCGGGAACTTCAAAAAACTGGTCGTCAGCCAACAAAAGACGATATGCGAAAGTTACATCTTCTTTTTAACTTTGCTGCACCTATTAGTTCTGGTGATAAAATGAGCAAAG
>Ga0247610_10003032_pt1 | contig 18826 bp, 22 predicted proteins | sample 174DNAGHGhighgp2_FD_193483 | JGI IMG/M metagenome (GOLD analysis project Ga0247610, IMG submission 193483) | Sheep rumen microbial communities from Palmerston North, Manawatu-Wanganui, New Zealand - 1742 DNA GHGhigh gp2 | ecosystem: Host-associated > Mammals > Digestive system > Stomach > Rumen...
TGCGCAGCGCCTTCACGTAGTTCTCGAAGGCGGTGTGGCCCTCGGCAGTGATGCGGCAGAGGGTGCAGGGTTTCTTGCCCTTGAAGGTCTTCTCCACCTGGATATAGCCCGCCGTGGAGAGCTTGTCGATCTGCACGCTCAGGTTGCCAGCCGTGGCACCTGTCTGCTCCTTGATATAGGAGAACTCGGCTTCCTCCGAGGCGATGAGCAGCGACATCACTGCCAGTCGCAGCTCGGAGTGAAGCAATGGGTCTAATGGTTTGAAGTTCATAGGCGCTGGCGTTTAAGCAAATAGCCGGGGAGGACCATGCCGAAGAAGGCAAACAGCAGGTAGGTGAAGCAGTGCAGAATGGGCCTGACCAGTCCTAGTTCGGATAGTGATTGTCCTGCCACGCGGATGAACAGCGCCTCGCTGATGCCTAACCACTCCCATAGGCACGTTCCTATCCCGGCAATAAAACCGAAGACCACCAGCCAGCGGCTGCGGAGGATGTGACCGGTGATGGTCACCGTCATACCCATAAGTAGTACGATGATGGGCGTCACCCTGATTCTGAGCTGCATATAGGCATCGGGCTGGTAAAGCCTTACGGCTACAGAGTTCCAGATGATGGTGATGAGGAAGAAGACGAGGGTGAAGGTGGCAAAGGTCCACCACGTCTTGCCTACCAGTGAACCGATGAGGCTCACGGGCGCGTGCTCGCGATCCTTATTATTCTTCTGTGCCCAGATGATGACGAGCGGAAGGAGGAACCAGAGCAGATGCCCCAGCGGTGTTTTCGTCAGGTAATTCGTGATGGCAATGACGATGCTCATGGCCATCATGCTTAGGCCAGCCACGTAGAGCGCCTGCCCCGTGCTCTTCGACACCGCCTTGCGGCTCTGTTCTATCTGCTCAGTGATGATTTCCAAGCTGCGTTCTGCAGTCAGTTCGTTGTTCTCGATTGTTTCCATTTCTTTGTCGTAGTTTGAAAGGGGGGTAGGGAAGATAATGCCTTGCTTGGCTTGCAGCTTGCCTTGCTTGTCAGGAGGTTTGGGCCTTGCTTGACAGGAAGCTTCTCCCCACCCTGTTGAGGTTAGTACTTTTGTTGCTTTTGTCCTCATCGCCCTTCTGCAGAAAGGGCGAATCGGACAGGTTGTGTTCGAACGACTGCGCAAAGGTAGTTTAGTTTATAATATAAACCAAATTATTTTGCAAATATTTTCATTCTGAGCTACTTTTTCCTTCGATTCGCGTTCTTTCCCATGCCATTTCCCCCTTGTTGTTCGCGAATGACAGCCCATCCGATAGTTGTTTTCTCCACTTGTGCCTCTTTGCCGTCGTGCGTGAGTGTGCCAAACAGCGGGCGGCGAGCGTTGGCCACCATGGTGACATGCACGATGCATGGTTGCCGCCATGCGCCTGGCTGCAGCCAGGTGAAGGGTTCGTGGGTGGAGGGAGAGGTGGCCGGGGCAGGCATGAAGGATGGGGCTGTTTAGCGGGCCAGCAGCTGCTCGCCGTGGGTCTTGGTTTTGATCTCCTTGCCCTGTATGATGTCTTCTATGATGCCTTCCTCGTTGATGAGGAAGGTGGTGCGTACGGTGCCGAAGTACTTGCGGCCGTACATCGACTTCTCGGCCCAGACACCCATCTGCTCCACCAGCGTGTGGTCCGTGTCGGCGATGAGGGGGAAGGGCAGTTCGTGCTTCGCCTTGAACTTCTGGTGGCTGGCGGCGCTGTCCACGCTGACGCCCACGACGGCGTAGCCTTTCTTCCTGAGTTCGCTGTAGTTGTCGCGCAGGCTGCAAGCTTCTGCGGTGCAGCCGCTGGTGTTGTCCTTAGGGTAGAAATAGAGGACGAGTTTCTGTCCTCGGAACTGGCTGAGGCGGATCTCCTGTCCGTCCTCGTCGATGCCCAACAGCTCGGGCGCTTGGTCTCCGATTTGCATAGTGATGTCTGTGATTAAGTTTGTTTTCGCCGTCTTGACCATTTTGGATAACTCCGTCAGTCAAACCATTCGCTGACCTTTGCTTTCGCCGCAGCCTCCACTTCTGGGTCTGAGCAGCAGGCCAGCAGACTAACAGCAGCGGCAATGACCCCTGCATCGTCTGTTAAGCCGCCAGGAAGCAAGTCTGGTATGGCGTCGGCAGGAGATATCAAATACCCTAATGCGCCAACTATGATTGTCACCTGAGACGGGCTTGCCTTTCCAAGGTAAACAGCATAAAAGAGTTTGAGGGCATTCTCTACCGTCACCTTGCCCATCTTCTTTGCAGAACTTGCCAGCTTATCCCAAAAGCTGCTCTCAGAATAAGCATTTTCAAATGTGTTGTTTGCCATTTGTTCTTTCCTTTTTAGCTCATTTCCTAAGAGGCAACAGCCCTTGCTGCTCAGCTATCACCTCGTCAGCGATGTATGCATCTGAGAAGAAGGGTCTTGGTTCCCCTTCCTGCAGACTGCAACATGGTCAAGCCTCATGCCGAATGTTTTCAGTTGCAAAGGTACTACTTTTCTTTATTATATATGAATTTGAGGCGTTAAAAGTGGCTTGTGGATGGTAAAAATGGGCGTTTTTATAGGAGATGAGCCGAAAACACCTTGTGGGGGCAATGGCTACCGCCCCACCGGCAAAGTAAGCAAGCCTCCGGCTGAAGATTCACGTTACCAGATTGTTTATACAATGGCAGCGGCACGGAAACAATCCACGCCAAGCCTGTCTTCTATTTCTGCAACTGATTTGAAAGAGAAGTTGACCTTCCCCGACAAAATCTTGCTTACATATTGCGGGCTGACCGCCAGACGCACAGCCACGTCGTTGCGCGACAGGCCGTTGTCCTGCATATAGTCAATGATGGCCAGAGCGACACCGCGAGAGCGTTTAAGCCACGTCTCGTTCTCTCTCCTCCATTGAGCATCAGCCTCAAACGTGGATTGCTCGCCCGACTGGTGAGCCTCCAGAAATTGCACTGCTCTTGACTTCATAATTCGTCCTCCTCTGTTAATGATATAAACAACAACGCTAACTCATTCTTGGGTTTGCTCATGTCACGAACAGCCCAAAGGTGGTCTTTCCCTTCGATGATTCTTTCAAATACCATGTGTGGTTACCGTTTTACAGCTGCAAAAGTATGATTATATTCTCAAAAGCGCAACTTTTAAGTTGCAAATTTTAATTTCATGCCTTGTGTTTACACAGATTTAACTTTTCAAGGGGATTTATTTATCCCAGATAGGCAAAATCGTATTAGTAGATAGCCTATAATTGACGAAAGGCCAAGTTGCTTTTATCTCTTAAAACGAGAAAAAAGCTACTCATCAATATGCTGTCGCACTATAACATGTCTAATGCCAGACAAAAGAAAATGCTTCTGGCAAGGCTCGTTGATATCAAGAAAGCCTGTGCAGCAGTGTTTTGAGAAGTAGGTGTTCACAATTAGTTGAACGTTTTTCCTCAGCCATATTTAACTGCGCCTCATCGGTATCTCGCCAGGTTGTGTCAGCTTATAGACTTCATTGTTGATGTAGTCGCTCAAGTCAGATACATTACCCTTATTGGCTCCGAAGTTCAGGAGGTTTAGGATGGAACGTGAAGATGACTCGATGACCACCTTACAGGTATTGCTGCTCGTGGCCACCACCTTCATCTTCACGTTCTCGCTGAACGGCGAAATCCACATCCCATGCCTCGCCTCAACGATAAACAGCTCATCGTTGCACTTCACGCTACTGAACTTGGTGTGCTTCTCAAACAGCCGCTTTATAGCAGTGTAGGTTGTCCGAGCGTTATGAGGAAATTTAAGGGTTGTGGTTTGCATTGATTAGATTGTTGAATCTAATAGTTCATATTGTTCTTCTTATACGAAAGTTGTTTAATCCTGTATTCTACCTCTCTTATGTAGGAATCAACTGCTTCCATAGGACCACAGATTGACGTGATGCGACCATACACGGGCTTGAATTTTTTCAATTCCTCCTTGAGTTTTGCCATAGATATAATGTCTTCATGTGCCTTCGCGCGTCTAGAATCTGCATCAGCCTCCATTAGTCGATATGACGCCTCCCGGAATTTCTCAAGGATCTCGTTTTGTGCCTTATCTTTATAATAGGCTATTGCAAGAGTAATTAAATCATCTGATTCCATTTTCTATTTTACCCATTTGATTTACTACTTCAGTAATAATCTTGCAAAAATCATCTCCTGAGAGATTCCCATTACTATGTGCATAGAAATCCTGCATCATTAGACGGATTACATTCATGCGCTCAACAACCGATGATGTATCTGCCTTTTTCTTCATTGCATATGCATAAGCTTCATCAAGAAGCATCTTTCTGTCTTGTTCCATTTTGGCAAGACAAGCATCTGATGCCACTTTCATCTTCTTTATCTCAATTACATCACCTGCAAGTTTGAGAATGGTATCAAAGTTATCAGATAAGATGCCCATAGCCGTGGGCTCTTTTGATTGTTGAGCGGTTTGAACCGTCTGTTGTGGCTTTTCAGGAAGATTACTCCCAGATTCAATGATTTCAAAACCTTTCATGTTTATAACACTACCGCTAACGATATTTCTGGATAGAGTGCGGTCTTACTCAAATCCTAATTCTTTACCTATGTTTTTGGCGTATGTATATTCCGTATGGCATTTGTCAATGTCACCTGACTTTTCGCCGTCGAACGTATGTGCTGTCATTTCTGCTATTTCTGTGATAGTTCCTATGTTTTCGTCACGGAGCTTATCAAGGTCTTTTACAATGATGGGAAGAGTTTCTTCCTCCCACTTGTCAAGCCCCTTCTCTATTTGTTTGCAGAGCTTGCTTTTCCATGTCGCAAGTTGATAGCCGATGAATAGTAATTCTACAATAACGGCCACTGCTGCACCAACAGCTTTCATTGATGTAGCTCCGATTTTTGACAAAAAGTGCTTAGCAGTGTTATGTGTAGCTCTTGAAAACGTATGTCCAAAAATATCTCCAGCTTGCTTTAGCAGATGCGATGTGGCATTGGCAATTCCGGCATTTGCACCGCCAGCACCACCAAAAGCTATGAAATATCCTTCCAGAGAACTCTTTCCTGTGTTCTTGAGAATATTTGCTAGTATAGATTGGCTGGCTTTATCAAAATTCGTATTTATGACAATTGTGATTTCATTATTGAATTTGATAAGTTCCTTTTGAAGATAGTCATCAACCCTCTTGTTGAGATCATCTAATTCAACATTAATGTAATTCTGTACTTCCTGGGTCTCCTCCTTAATGGTATGTGGTAGTAAGTGTGCATTTGTAAAGCTCACCATATCTTCCATGGAACTCCGTGAAGATGAGTCAATCTCCCTATCCAATAGAGGTTGAACACGTCTCTTGACATCTGCAATCTGTTGTGGCAGCTTCCTCCGAATCCTTTCAAAAGTGGGAACCACAAATTCCGGAATAGCCTGCCTGATACGTGTCGCTGACTCCTCCTGAAGACTTTTGATGGATTGGAATTCTTCATCGTCCATTTTGGCTGCAAGATAACTCGCTTCTATTTGTTTAAGGCACGCGTCATAAAGTTCTCTAATATAGTGGTCAAATGCAGCGGCCAATGACTGTACTCTGCTTGGCTTAGCCAGTTGATCTGCAATGGCATTCCATAGTTCTTCACTATAGGGTAATGGGTGTGCTTCACCTTCTTCTGGCATTTTGTTTGTCAAAGTAAACACCACAGGGTCAATAGTAAGAATGTCTGCTACGTTTTTGCTAATATTACGTATTTTAGGACTTGTGTTGTCAACATCAAGAGGACATCTGTTAATAAGAAGGAATATCTTTACGTCAGGCCTGATTAGTTCCCGTATAGTGCTGAGGAAAATGTAGTCTGCATCCTGAATGCCAATCTTGTAGTTTACAGTGTAAACAATAACATCGCTATTGGGTAAGAAATCTTTTAAGACCTCTTCATGTTCTTTAAAGATTGAATCGTATCCTGGAGTATCAAAAATTTTCAGATTGTCTAATCTCTTATTCTTGACCCTTCTGGTGACTTTGAGACGCTCCAAGTTATTTATGGGATGCTCGCTTAATTCCAAGAACTTATTTTTGTCAATTCTCTCTATAGTCGCGTTCTTGTTAATAGCATAATATTCTTCAGAGTTTGCCTGAGCCGACAATTCAACTTCTGTAATAGCCGCTGTCGATGGGTTTGCACGCATTGGCAAAATGTCTGCACCCATAAGACCGTTGATTACTGACGACTTTCCGCTACTGGTCTCGCCCAAGAACACCAGATAGGAATCCGGATGGATAATCCGTTCATATAGAAACCTTGCTCGAACTTCTAAGGCAGAATTCCTGGTTTTATTTAACAGAGGCTCCAAGGCCTCCAGCTTTTTTAATTGTGCTTCAAACATTTTGTAATTCTTTTTGTTTTGTTATAATGAAGTTCAAATCGTTCTGTAGCTCTTGTACTTGCGATTCGTCAAGAGCAGAATTTAAGGAATTTACAAATCTAACCTTCTCTTCATTTCTTCTGGATAAGATATTGTCTAATATTGTGTTGCATGACGACGCAAATTCTGAGAACTTCTCTCGGCTGGTTCTCAATAATGATCTTTCTATTTGGTCAATATGAGGTGCGACCTCGCGTTTTGCTTGGTATGCCCGGTCATTTTGCTTCAATTTTTTAATTCCCCAACCAGCAAAACTGAACAGCCCGTAAATTGCAAGACCAACTCCAAAAACAAGCCATCCTGGAGGGCCTGAAGTTGCTGAAACTCCTGCTGCTGTGGCTAATGCACCCGCAACCCCTGTGGCAGCCAATCCCCCCACTGCTGCACCACCTATATTTAATCCCACTTGGGCTCCCTGTTCCCATTTTAAAGCTTCCTTTGAATTTAGTGACGCTGCTTGGATACTTATGTTTTCGTTAATTTCAAATTGAGATAGTTCAATAAATTTACTTTCTATTTCATACTTGATATTCATGAAGAGATTAATGATGTCGTCTGTGTATTCTTTTATCTCGTCTTTCTGAATATCTTCAAAAGCTCTTGACAGATGCTCTCCGTCATAGACACCGCTATCGATTACTTTGAATATCGAGGCCCTTATCCTCTTAGCACAGTCACTGGCATTCTTCTTGACTGTTAGAAATACTTCGTCATCCTTATCACGCAAGTATTTCTTTATGGATTCTATCTTTTCTGAAAGATCTATTGTTCCTTGTTCAAAAGCCTCTATTCTTTTTTTGTTATTTGCTTCAAGTTCTTCTCTGGACTTCTGTGCGTCGGACAATCTCCTTTGAATAACTGCACAAGCATATTCTAAGCTAAGGAGAAGTCGTTCTCTTAGGAACTTTTCTTTATCTGATTCCCAATTGGATGACAACTCAACAATTTTATTATATAAAGTACTAATATTAGATGACTTTACCAGCGAAAGGTCTTTATTCAATGCTCCTTCAACAGCATTATATGCGTTGACTAAAATAATATCTTCACCAAAAGGATTATGTAATTCGTCTGCAAGTTTCTTCAATACTTTTTTGTTATGATCAACACTTTCTTCAATCTCAGCCTTTGTTTCCTCTAACCAAACGTTTTGCACAAATATGGCTTTACTAAACTGAGCCCATAGGCTCTTTATGAACAGCGTTTCCTGATACCTGATAGTTGGTACCGTCGGTATGACGAAAATAGCAGAACAAAGATTCTCTATATAGCGCTTGGTGGTGTTTTCGTTCTCTTTGGTTAAACTCCCAACTCCAGGCAAATCGACTATCACCATGCCATCCTTCAGTAGGGCGCTCTTTCTGAAAAGTTCTATGCGGGCAACGTGCTTCTCATTAGCGGGGTTATAATTGTTGTCAACATACTCGTTGAGTTCTTTACGGGTATGAACAATAATAACATCTTCTTTATCGAAGAAATGGACTTTCGCACATTCGTCAGTGCCATATTTCACTTCAACAGGTACGCACGTTGTCTCATCGGCATCGTTGGGAAGAATGTTCTCACCCAACAGACCGTTTATCAGAGTACTCTTTCCCATGCCCTGCATACCAATAACAGGGATGATGATTTCCGAGTTTTTAGACTTGTCGATACTTTTACGGAGGTTTGTACCTATAGATTCCTTAATGTCAGAGTATCTGTCTAAGCAGGCCAATAGCCTGTCATCAAATAGTGTATCAATATTCATAAGATGTTCTTTAAATCCATTTTTTCCAGAAAGGAGTGACTAAATTTACAATGATATCAAGAGTTGCTTGCACCTTCTCTATTGACTCTGTCAAAGTGGCGAATTGCTCCTTGTTTGTTCGCTGCACTTGCTCAATTTCTGTTTTTAATTCAGAAGCAATGGAATTTTGTTTTTCGCCAAGCTCAACAATGCCTTTTATGAGCAGGTTAAGATTGTTTGTCAAATCTGCAATCTTCTGTTCATTTGCTTCAGAATCTCTTTGAATAGCAGCCAACCCACTCTGCAAGGGTGAGACAAGCCCTGTTATTTTCTTTGACTCTTCGGCAAGAGAGCGGAGCTGTTCAGCGGAGCTGTTCAGCCCGTCAAAGTTTTTGAACTTGCTAAGGATTAGATCCGTGTTGTCTTCTACGGATTCCATCTTCTGTCTAACAACTCTGATTCCATCTTCGATGGATGAAGAAATGCCAGATTGTATCTCTTCCATCAATCCTTTGGTGGACTCATCCACCTGTGTAATTACCGAATTATTCATGAGTTTCCTATTTTGTTTATTATGGAATGAATTACCTTTTCATCTGACGCACTTTGGGGGAACAAAAATCTGAAATTCTTCCTCAGTCCTCCAAGTATATTTATTTCGTCAGTCTGCTTGATGTTGCCACGCATTTGTGTTTCAACAGCCGCTAAATTGTATATAGGATTGTCGTGTAGCAGTAAAATCCATGATCTGCAGTCGACCTTAAATTCTTTGCGCTTAGTCATACGTACCATACTATCGAGTGTCTCCTCTACAGCACCGCCAGTAATAATCTCTTGAAAATCTTGGACTATAAGGAACAAATTGTCATTTATTCCAAGAGCCTTGCTAAGTGATATCTTACTGATTTCATTCTCTGCCGCACCGATTTGAGTGGCATTCACCAAGAGAAATATGTTTTTTCTTAACGCAGGCTGTGAAGGAATGGCATTCTGCGGCTTATGAATGATTCTTATGTCCTTGCGAATATCGTTAAGGCCAATCCGTATCTGTTCTGCTGGAACAGCTTGGTTGAATGCGTACTTACAAAAGTTCGACTCACAGAATTCGTCCCAGCCTATCATTATGTTTACAGAATTGCTGACTCCAGTGGATTCCAGCAAATATTTGCAAGTCTCATGATGAATTCTAAGGCGTATGCTATCAGAAAGACGGTATATTGCAACGACTTCTTTGGAAATGTTTGCATTAAAAGTCCTGATGTTTACATCTGTCTTAGTTTGACAGACATTGGTTCTTCTCTCAGAATAATCTTTTATCTCACCTGCAAGACGTTGCAACTCTTTTCCTATCGCGAAATAAGCTTGACTATCTAAAGCCTTATTCTTTCTTGCCTCGTATTCTTTACGGCGATTGTCTAATTGTGCGAAAAGCTTTTCTTCTGTCAATTTAATGGACTTGTTCCAACGCTCTATGGTCTGGCGAATCGCTTCTTTGGATAATTTGATATAAATATTGATACTCTGCTGTGTGCGTGTTACATCAATAACTTCTCTGTCATAAGAGGTATCTACCCACTTAGATTCAGGCTTGTACATTCCCAAAGATATAACTTGTATCGTGCGCTTCAAAAAGCCTGGCTTTTCCCAATACCCTCCGCTAACCCTTTCTGTCTTCTTCTTGACATCGACTGTGGGCTTCTCAAACCTGAAATCACTAATGATACTTCTTGAATCGATGTTGAGTTTCTTGCACAAATTAATGATAATGCGGTTAAAATCACTCATTAATTTGCAAATAACGTTCTCGCAATCTGATACCTTCTCCTTTAAAAGTCTTATTCCATATTCATCTATGCTGTAAGTAGATAGACTGGGGCCAAGATTATCAATTTTCCTTTTCAGCTCTGCAAGAATCCTGTCTCTCGATGTTATATAAGTTGTCTCATCATCTTCATACTCATATCTGCCACTAAAATTATTCCGGCCTTCACCATCTTTGAGAGCGGCATTGGCAATTCGCAAAATCTCTTTTTTGAGCAGATACATCCTTCGCCCCTCTACCTCAGGCCGAATCCTTTCAAAAGTAGATTTGACATTTTCTACTAGAACCTTATAGTTTGACTTTCTGAGTTTTTCCTCATCCCTATTGTGGCCAGTAAGTGCATCCAAAGCCCACTTTGCAGATATTTGGACAATCTGTACCTTTGATTTATCTTTTATGTCTGATTGTGAAACTATTCGTTCAATACGCTTTCGATGATCTTGTGCAACCTCAGCAATTGTTTTCTCGCCATGATTTGTGTTCAGAGAGTCAATCATGTTTTGCACAATGATGACAGGTATTTCATATTTAGCAATAGTATCTAAAACACTTTTCATCTTGTCATCAGAGTTAGTCTTGCATGTGGTGACAAAGATGCAAAAATCGATGGTGGGTAGCAAGTTTTCCATTGTTAGCCGCTCATGACCTTCATAGCCAAATGCATCGAGACCTGGGCTGTCCACCAAGATTATACTCTCATCAAAAGGGAACTTAGGAGTTGATAATTCTATCTGCTTAACTTTCTCTCTATTTCTCTCGTTTACATTTTCATCTCCATATCTGCTAATCAAGGCTGGTGTCAAAAAACTACCAGAGAATGTCTTAGAACTTCCATCTTCAAAAAACACCTGTGCTTGCCTGTTTGCAGAACGGAAACAGCTAACTAACTGACTTGATGATGGCTTCGCAGCCTGAGGTAATAAAGCTTCACTTAGTAAAGCGTTAATCATTGTCGATTTGCCACTGCTCGTTACGCCTATTATTCCCAGCCTATATTTATTCGCACGAGCTTGTCTTTCCCTCTCGTGAAAATTCTCAAGCTCAGCAGCATACCTATCTCTGCACTTGGCATTTCCTCCAAGTAACTCTATAGTCTTTTTTATAAATTCGACTTCGTTCATTAGCGTAAATCAAAATAAGAAGTCATTCTCTCTATGGAATAAATTCTGCCTCAAATGCTCCACCATGGAATACATCCTTGATTCGTACAGTTATTGTCATCCCATGCAATTCTTGAGAAAGAATCTGAGCCCTTTGTACTGTTTTTCTTTCCCATTCTGGATGATCTCTTTTTGCGATAGCGTCGACACAGACAATCCCATTAGAATAGCCTTCAAGAGATGCGATGTATTGGCTTAGATAAATACCATAAAGTGCCCCAGCCTGCATTCGCTTTTCTTGGTGAACTCTTACACTGTCAATTACTACAGAAATAATATCGCCCTTATTCATCTTGTCTTGCTACAAATTTTAAGTGAATACAACTATTCCAGCTAGTTTGTCGTTAGATGTTAGTTTTATAGGTTTAATTCAATTCTATCCAATTTTATCTACTTTCAGATATACTCCATTCAAGGCTCCAGCTTTCTTAATATCTACGCCATAGATGCGCATGAAAGCATCGGCGACACTCTGACCTCCGTTTGTGTGGACGGGGTCGCTGAAGGATTGAGAAACTACGTCAACACTCATTCCAGGCTCCAAACGGATGCCGTTGGTGTTGACTCTCTGTTTGACTGTAATTCTGAATAGAGGCATAGGCGTTAAGTTTTTAAGTTATTGAATAATGTGTTGTCTTTAATTGAACAAGAAGCACGAACCATCGCTTCTGTCGTCTCAGTGGTACCGCCAAGTAACCAAAACACCGAACAGAAGGAACAGCCCGTGCTAACCACACGGACACTCGTCTTCCTGTTTTAGTGGTGTACTTGAAATTTTGGCGGTTTTCAGGCACCTTGAACAGAGACTTACGTCTTTCTTTATCCAATAAGATTGTGCCACCGAATGAGGTAAATCATCGGTTTTGCGGCGTAAAGATACGGATAAATTCAATACGTTGGTCATTGCACGGGCTGTTTTTTTAGTCGGGAGGGTTATTTTTCTGTCTTTTAGGGTGCGGAAAACTGATGGGGAGGCTTTCAGAGGCGACGGTGCGGGCTGATTTCATGGCGTGCGTGGTGGAATTTGCGTGCAAAATTGATGAAAGGTGCGCAGATGGGCAAGAATTGGAGAAAGGAAATGTGTGTGTGGATGCTATTTTGAGGGTTTCTCGTAGTATTTTACGGAACGTTGGTGGTTTTTGAGGCTTTTCCTGTCGTTTTTTGTATCAGACGTATATCATTCTCGACACTTCTTTGTATCTTTGCGCCAAACAAATCAGAGTTCCATGAATCAAGAACAAGAAAACAGGAAGTTGCAGCGGGCAGAAGAGTTCCTGCGCATCATCGAGCGGACGCGTTTGCTCTACAACACGCAGGCGGAGCTGGGCGAGGTAGTGGGCTTCTCGCTCGAGAGCGGAAACGGACTGGTGCGCAAGGGCGGACGGTCTGCATTCATGAAGGATGCCATTCTGCGCGAGCTTATCTTCATGACAGGCGAGCGGACGAGCTTGGATCTGGAGCGGGTGATAGAGGCTTACGTGGAGGCAGATGACATCATGCAGAATTACAAAAGTGACCTGCGCGGCAAGGATGTCTGCCGCCACCTCATCCGCCATTTCTTTGCAGATGGTGAGGTGACGAAGAAGCTGGAGACAGTGGCTGGAAAACTGCAACGGCAGCATATCCCGCTGCTGGTGCTGATGCTGGAGGGAGCACTGCCTCCCCTGTCGGCCAAAGGCGGGGACGTAGCATGTATTGCAGAGGATTATCGCCGCGTGTTCGCGATGCTGAGGCGCATCGTCTGTTCTGACATCTTTCTGCGCACGTTGCCGATGATGACAGAGATGGAGGTGTGGGCAAACAAGAATCCGAAGAAACTGTGCCGCATAGATTTGATTGACTGCGTCAACGCGATACTTGAAGCTTACGGCCGCATCTCGACGCCCGCACATTTGAGCCGCACGAATGTCGAGCAGCTGTCGAGGCAGTTCTTCCCCGACCTGGAGGGCATCTGGACGGAGGATGAGGCATCAACCGTGTTTTGGTCCTTTGAGGAGATTGACAACGGTCACAGGATGCGCCGCTATGTCCTGAACACTGAGCGGAAGGAACTGACGTACACTGAATACTACCTCCGCTGCTTTGACGAGGGCGACGGCAAGTGGGCGATGATTACGCATCCAAGTCTGATAAGGTACATCGTCCGTCAGTCGCCGATCCCTAGTAGTTATTTTGCGAGCTTGGAGATGACGCAGGACGAGGATGGCGCGCTGACGTTCAGTCCGCTGACCGAAGACAGCCGTTGGTTCCATCAGCGCAGACTGAAGAGAAGTTGCCGCGAGGCCTTCCTGCAAAACCTCTTGGCAGACAGGAGTTACCGGCAGGTGGATAATTTTCCCGAGGACGAGTACACGTTCACTCTAAGTCTGGCTGCCATCACCGAGGATGCCCTCTACGTCGGGCAGGATGATGGCAGCTACCTGTGTGTCCCCAAGAGCCTTGACACGCTGTTGTCCGACGTATGCTTCGGCGAGAGCGTAGGCATCATTCGCCTGAAGAAAGGACTTGGACGGCATAAGGATGCCGAGGCTGTCTATCTGGCCTTCGACGACCGCCGTCTGTACTATGAGGTGACGACTGCACGACAGCGTAAGGCGCTGGGAATTGAGGTGGCAGATAGGATTGGGTAGCGTTCTTTCTTCGCGGATTTTATCCGCGCGCCACCATCATCCTCCCCATCTCATTCAGCGCCACAAAGCGATACCTTAGCGATGACACAGGAACGGGGGCATAGCTGAAGTGCTTCGCTGCGGCCTTTTGCCGCAGCGTCTCCTCTACAGCCGCCTGAATGGCTGGCATGGCGAATGCTGCCGCGTGCGGCTCCATCAGCAACAGCTGTCCCTTTGAGCAGGCTTCAAAATACACCCCACCCGGCTTATAATAGCGCTCCTGAGCCGAGCCTGCGGCCGGGAAACCATCGTTCAGCAGCACGACCAGCGGGAAACCCTTCTCCCTGACTGTGCGTGCGATGTGGCGCTCGCCTTGGCTGATGGCTGCGGTATAGGTGACGGCGCCGTTGCACGCCGCTGTCAGCACCTCTCTGAGGCGGCTCTGTACCTGATCCTCGCTGGCACTGCGTGACATCTCCACCAGCTGACGATCGGGCCAATCCAGCAGGAAATGGTTTCCCAAGGAGGTGAACGGCAGCTCGAGCACCGCTGTCTGTCGGTGCAGGCGGAAGAGGTCGGGGTGCAGCTTGCGCTGCCAGGCTCGCTCGGCATTGGCTTTCACGTATTCTATCATGGAGTGGAGCTGCCCTTTGTGGGTTAGCACCCGGTAAAACGGCGGGCCGTCATACAGTGTTTCTGTGAAGCCCAGCGAGCGTGCCTCAGCCTTGCATCCCTGCATATACCCGCGCAGCACCTCCTTTATGCTTCGTGGCATCGTTCGCGTCACCCTAAGCACCATGTGATGATGGTCGGGCATCACCTTGTCGGCGAGGATCTTTATTTCCGGGCAGAGCTGCAACATCCGCTGCTGCTGATGGATGAGGGTCCATCCTATAGCGGTCTTTTCCACCACAGCGGCCGTGCCATTGTGGGCGAGGGTGCCGAAGAGGGGGCGGCGGCCGTTGGCCGCCATGGTCACATGCACGATGCATGGTTGTCGCCAGGTGCCTGGTTGCAGCCAGGTGAAGGGTTCGGCAGGGAGGGGGGAGGAGGGGGTGATGGGCATGAGGGGAGGGGGATGAGGAGAGGGGGATGAGGGGAGGGGGGCGGAAATGGAATTTCCGCAGAAGGAACGGAACGGGAGGGAGGGAAGCTGAACGGTAGGGAGGAAGGGGAAGCAGAAGGAACGTGAGGGAGGGAAGCTGAACGTGAGGGAGGAAGGGGAAGCAGAAGGAACGGAACGGTAGGGAAGCTGAACGGGAGGGAGGAATGGGAAGCAGAAGGAACGGAACGGGAGGGAGGGAAGCTGAACGTGAGGGAGGAAGGGGAAGCAGAAGGAACGGAACGGGAGGAAGGGGCAGCGTAACAGGAGGGCGGGGGGAAATGGGAGAAAGGGAGGCACTGCCTACGCAAGCAGCAGGGATAGGGATTGAAGGATGGCGTAGAGGAAGATGTTGGCAGCTGTCTGGCCGAGGACGGCGTTCAGGGCGCGGCCGGCATGGAGGCGTTTCATTTGCAGCCATGTGCGCGTATGGGGGATGAGGTAAAGGAGGGGGAGAAGAGAGAATGGGAACAGAGAGGAGGATGAAAGATGGCTCGTGGGAGGTAGGATAGAATAGTTATCAGCCAGACATGAATGGCAAGCGGGAAACAATGGCAGCAGCACGGCGACGATGCCCAGCAGCAAGTACAAACACTCTGCGAACCTGCCGCCGAAGAGCACGACGATGGTGCGTTTGCCGGCGGCGCGGTCCTGCTCGCGGTCGCGGTAGTTGTTGACTACGAGCAGGCAATCGGTTGCCAGCCCCATGCCGATGGAAAGCAGCAACACAGGCAGCGTCACCGTGCCCGTCTGTAGGTAATAGGTGGCGCATACAGGCACGAGGCCAAAGAAAACAAGGACGAGCACATCGCCCAGCCCCAGGCCGGCTAGCAGTGTGGTGTAGAGGAAGCAAAAGACCACGCATGCCACGCCAACTGCCACCAGCCACCATCCTCCCCACAGCACCAGCGGCAGCCCCACGAGGCATGCCAACGCCGTAGTGATGCCTATCACCCACACCATCGCCTGCGGCGTGATCCATCCCTCGCTGCAAGCGCGTGGCGGCCCGAGACGCGTCTCGCGGTCGTCGCGCCCCTTGCGAAAGTCGAAGTAGTCGTTGACGAAGTTGGCATCCACCTGCATCAGCAACGCAAAGAGCATGCACAACGCAGCAGGAATATGCCGGAACATGCCACCATTGGCACACAGGTCGCTCCATGCCGCACTCAGCGACACAATCACAGGTGCCATGGCACCTGACAGGGTCTTAGGCCGGGCCGCCAGCCACCAGGCCCGTAGGCTGTTAGTCTCTATCATTGTCTTCTCGTAGCAATCCGGCGGCAAAGATAGTGAAAAGTTTCTTATCTTATGCTTTAACTTAGCAGCAAAAATCACATAACGTCCACAACGCCACCCTGCCCTTCACGCGCAACGTCATAGGCACGATGGACTATACGCCGTGCGCCTTCACCGACTCACAACATCCGCACATTACCACCCATGCCTACGAGCTGGCGCTGACAGTACTCTTCGAGAGCGGCCTGCACCACCTTGCCGACCACCCCGAGAGCTTCCTGGAGCAGCCACAACCCGTGCGTGACGTCCTCAGCCGTCTGCCAGCCGCATGGGACGAGACACGCTATGTCAGCGGCTACCCCGGACAGAGCGCCTTGCTGGCCCGACGCAGTGGCACCACGTGGTATGTCGCAGACATAAACGGTACGGACGCACCATCGACGTTCAGCTGTGACCTCAGCTTCATAGACGGACAACAACATATCACACTCTTTGCCGACAGCGGCAACGCCTCGTCACCCTGGCAGATAACACAGCCGACACAACTGCCAGACACCGTCACATGCCGGCCTCGCGGAGGCTTCGTCTGCGTGACACGCCCGCTATAGCTTCTCGCCACACTGCGAGCAGAACCTGTCGTTCTTGCGCACCTTGCTGCCGCAGCGTGGGCAACGCCCGTCGCGCACAGGGGCATTGGTCTCGTTGATGAACGAGGCTGTGACGATGCCGCCGGGGACAGCTATCAACGTGTAGCCCAGCAGCATGATGAAGGCACTGAGCATGCGCCCGCCAAAGGTGACGGGGGTGATGTCGCCATAGCCTACGGTGCTTAGCGTCGTGACGGCCCAGTAGATGCTTGTGCCAATGTCGGTGAATGCAGAGTCGGGTTCACCGCTCTCTATCATGTACATCAGTGTGGCGAGACACAGCACCAGCACGAAGACGAAGAGGAAATAGACGGCTATCTTGCGGAAGCTGCGCCCTATGGCACGCAGCAGCATGTGTCCCTCGTCAATGAAAGAGAAGAGCCTGAAGATGCGGAAGATACGCAGGAAGCGTATGCTACGTAACATAAGCATGTAGCGGGCACCCGGCAGCACTATCGTAAGGTATGGCGGCAGCACGGCAATGAGGTCTATCACCCCCCAGAGGCTGAAAGCATAGCTGTGCGGACGTTCTGCACTGTAGAGGCGCGCCGCATACTCGATGGTGAAGACCAGCGTCAGCAACATCTCCAACACCTCAAGCACAAGTTTCACGACGGGATGCAACCCCTGCAGCGTCTCCACGAACATGATTATCAGACTTATGGAGATGGCAATGATAATGGCAATGTCTATGCGATGACCTATGGGCGTGTCGGCATTGAAAACGATGTCGCGCAAATACTCCTTACGGAGCCAAGATGGTTTCTTCATACAACTTCTGTTTTTTCTGAATCCGCAACATCCTTCTTTGTTGTGACTGTTGCGGACGCAAAGGTAACTCCTTTTTTTCAATCTCCGGCAAATATCTGCTAAAATAATGTGGATGCATACTATCAAGTGTGCACGTAAATGTGTATGTAAACTACATTATTTGCATCAAAAAACGCAGAAAATTACGTTTTACATACACATCCTGCATATTTTACATACACACCCTAATATCTTGGTTTAAAGTGTTATATATGTTAGTTGTGTATGTAAAATCAACCTTTCGATAAAAATATTGCAGAAAAGTAGCAGTGCATGCGCATTTTACATACACACCCCCGCTCACTTACATGCACATCTCCGGCACATGTGGTGGCAAGGCGTGCCGACTTGCCGTGTGCAAAAGCCGCAACACCATTAGCCTATGCAGCATCATGCTCAGCAGACGATGGACATAGCCCATAAAGCTGTTGCGTTATGCCCCTAGGGGAATTATAATACTCGCCTAGGGGAGTTATAATACTCGCCTAGGGGAGTAACGAAACTCGCCTAGGGGATATGGCGTGTCTCGTCGGAGGACTCGCGTCCCGTCCGCAAGGCGGGAATACGCTTCTCCATGGACACCCTCACTATTGAGGACAGGGAAATTGAGTGAAGGTGCTAATGGCCCCCGACGTCTCCTTTGAGCAAGCCCTCTGCGCCATGTAGCACGGCTACGTCTGTGTAATGAAAAACAAAGAAAATGATGGGTTGCAATTCATTTTACAGGAAATTTATGGGTCGGGAATCAAAAATAGTGTACCTTTGCCGCTGCCATCCTCCCATATCTGCCGTGATGCTCATCGGGGAGGACGGTGCCGAGGGGTGGCTGCCATGTTGCGGCGGCATACTCATCAGAGGGGACCTGAGGTCCCGGAGACTCTTCGAGCACAGGATGTTAAACTGAGATGTCCGGGAGCGGGTGTCTCGCAATCAACGATTAGCGTATGAAAATATCTGTATTAAGTCTGCTGGCGGCATTCGTGGTGCTCAACGTAGCACCGGGCTATGATGCCTGCGGCAACAAAATCAAGGGCTACCACTTCGATGACGACACCACCGAATACATGGCCGACAGCCTTGAACTCATGGCCGACTCAGCAAGGGTGCTGACATCTGCCGAAGCCGACAGTCTCTGGTGACGGACGTGTAAGTCCTCACTCGAAATAGAAAGTCAGCGATATCATCCGTGCGCGGCCGCGGTCGATGGAGTGCGTAAACTTGAGCAGGCTCTCGTCGATGAGGTCAGAGCGGTCGCGTGCAATGATGTCGCGCAGGCCGAAGCTGAACTTAAGCTCCGGTATGA
>Ga0247610_10003033_pt1 | contig 18822 bp, 25 predicted proteins | sample 174DNAGHGhighgp2_FD_193483 | JGI IMG/M metagenome (GOLD analysis project Ga0247610, IMG submission 193483) | Sheep rumen microbial communities from Palmerston North, Manawatu-Wanganui, New Zealand - 1742 DNA GHGhigh gp2 | ecosystem: Host-associated > Mammals > Digestive system > Stomach > Rumen...
GCTCGTTTGTCTGCAGTTTTATGTTCATTTAGTCAATTCCTGTTTCAATTCTAGTTGTTGTCTGGCAAAGGAAGCATCTAGCCAAGGCACTTCCAGACGTATTCCTTTGACTTCTCTACGGTCTCGGTGTTTTCACCAAGCCTGAGGTTGTCATACCAATAACGGTCGATTCCAACCGCCTCATATTCAGAATAAGGCCTTATCATTCTTCCGTCCTTGACATACTTCATGTCAACTATTGGATAGATGTTTCCGTATCTGTCAGAAGTCAAGATGCCATTTGCAAAACAGTTTATCTTGCCAGATGTCATGACATTGTAGTATTCACATTCCTCTTCAACATACTTGACATCAGTTATCGTGAGAGTTCCATCTATTGAGAACACCTTGTCTCCGACCTTTGCGTCAGCAACATTTGTGAATCTGCTCTGGTCAACGGAGAATATCCTATGGTTGGAGTTGATGCCTGTCGTCTTGAGGACAGTTCCGTTGTCGAACGTGAGCTGGTAGTAGTGGTCTGACTTCAAGCTTGGACGAGTCAGCCAGCATACCTTTGCCTAGCCAAGTTGCCCTTCGTCAAAGTCCCATACCTTGAGAACATCGTCGTATGTGAGGTTTTCTATCTTCTTCGTTGTTCCGTCTGCGAGAAGAATATCAGTGCCTTTAAGGATGCAAGAAGCTGTTATTGTAAATGAACCATCGGAACAATGTATTGTCTATGTATATGAGCTGCTGAATGGATAAAACCAATCATTTGGATTCATATTTTGAACTTCATTTATGGTTTTATCAATACTAAAATAATCTATTTCAGAATTCATACGTCCAAAAGCCCAATAATTAATATATAATATGCCACTACCAATTATAACTCGTTTTAAGGAACCGCAATAACAAAAAGCATACCTAGGAAGGGTTGTAAGACTATCAGGAGTTTTAATAACTTCTGTTAATGTATAACTATTATCACTATATGCAGAACCACTACCTCCTGAGGACGCAGAATAAGACTTTATATTCTAAATCGTGACATTGAAAGTGCCGACTGAAGCATATTCATGCTCTTTCTAGCTGATGTCTCCAGTAACTTGCTCTACAGTCCCATCACCCCAGTCAATGACAATTGGCTTGCTTGTGTCATCTCTCTAAGCTGAGTAGATGCCGGATTTTTTGTAAGAGGATGTCGTCTCAACCACAAGCTTCAGCTTGTCATTAACTGGCTTGTATGCGTCGATGAAAGCCTGCTTGATGCCGCTTGGGCATTCTCCGTTAAATATGTACGTCGCCATGTCTTTCCCTCAGCTTTCTTTCTCAATGCCATCTTTGGCGAATTTAAACTGCGCGCGCTCCTCGCGCCGCAGTCTCTATGCCTTCTCCCTACGCTTCTTCGGGTCTTCCATGCCGATGTCTTTGAAGAACTGCGCCCGCTGCTCGTCGTCGAACTCGCGTTCCTCGTAGTTGCCGATGTCGTCGCTGTCCCCGAGGCAGATTCCGTCTCCGATGACCTTGCCGTCGGACTTCCTCACGAGCATCTTGCCGTCGTCCGCTTCATACATCTTTGAGTTCTCTACGTGCTTCATTTTAAGTTCTCCCGTCTTACACCGCTATCACCTGCGAGTTCGCCGGCTGGTACGTCGTGCAGAAGCTCTGGTTGACGTTGTTGTCGGTTATCGTCTTGTAAGTTGTTGAGTTGTTGACTCCCGGCAGTATGCGGACGTTCTTGTACTCGTTTCCGTCATATGTCGACTAAGTGCAGTTCAAGAGGATATACTAGTTGCCGCTGTCTACCGTTATGTATTTGTAGTAGCTTTTTGCCTGGCTTGGGTCGCTTGTATAGATCGATGCAAATTTTATGTTGTCGCAGTTGATGCCGAAGGTGTTGCTGTCGCAGTTGATGCCGAAGGTGTTGCTGTAGCAGTTGTCACCGAAGGTGTTGCTGTCGCAGTTGATGCCGAAAGTGTTGCTATTGCAGTCATATCCGAAGGTGTTGCTGTAGCAGTTGTCACCGAAGGTGTTGCTGTAGCAGCCGTCACCGAAGGTGTTGCTGTAGCAGCCGTCACCGAAGGTGTTGCTATTGCAGCCGTCACCGAAGGTGTTGCTATTGCAGCTGTCGCCGAAGGTGTTGCTGTAGCAGCTTTCACCGAAGGTGTTGCTGTAGCAGCTTTCACCGAAGGTGTTGCTGTCGCAGTTGTCACCGAAGGTGTTGCTATTGCAGGTTCTGCTAAATGTGTTGTTGTAACAGTTTAGGCCGAGCCTGTTTCCTTCGCAATATCCGAATTTCAAGAATGGAAGCTCGTCAACGGGTGTATCAGTTAGTGCACAATGGAAGACGTTGTTCGGAAGCTTGAACGACATCAGCGAGTAGTCACCACCGTCTTCCTGTCTTGCCTATATCGTATTTCCAGTGCATTCCTGCAGGCGCTCGACTGAAGGGCCGCCGAACTGCTCAAGCGCAGCCTATGTTGGCCGTACATGCCAGCCGGAGAAGTCGTAAGGCTCGCTGAACCCGAAATCCGCGTAGTCGGCGCCATTGAACGTGTAGCACCACATTTCGTCCGAAGTGTCTACCTCTATGTTTCCGATACCAAGGCCGTACATGCCTACAAGGTTGGATGCTCCCGGAGACGACGTTATCTTGTACCGCTTGAACTGTACGTTCTTGAAGTCATAAGGCGCCTCGTTGCCGAACTCGTCCTTCATCCAGTAGATGACTCCTTTGCCGTTCTCTGTATCGGCGAACTTGAAGCGCGTCTTGTCATTGTCGAGACAGTACTTTATCTCCCATGACTCAAGCGGGACGCGAGCGTACTCGAGGTACTGCTGGTAGTCCGGCACGTGGAATTCCCTTGCGTCGAAGTAGGCGTCGCCATTCGAAGGCAGCGTTGCGACGGCGTGCTCGTCGAGCGTATGATGGTCGATCGCCGTCACGATCAGGTCGAACGGATGCTCAGCAGAGCGGCAGTAGTCTTCTTGGTCGACCATAGTCACATAGTCGATTATACGATACTTCATGCCAGGATTCAATGCACTTGTCTGCACTAAGCTAGTAAGATCTGTCCATTCAATAGGCTGGACGCCATTGAGCATGCTGGCAAGTGATTGCTCACCGATGTACACACCGGCGGCACCAGACACTGGATTTATATTGAATGTGCCTGGACCGTGCGCCTTGTATTCGTCCCACGTAGAAGGAGTGATGTCCGTCAGCTCGTTGGGCATGAAATCGGTTCCCTGCCAGACAAATGACTGATAGTCTGACAGTTCTGCTGTCGCCTTTACGCCTTCGACATGAGATATTGGGCCGTCAGCTCGTGAGAAGCCACCTTCAGCATGAGCACCCATTGCATTTTCGCCAGTCGACGTCCAGCCACCTTCAGCGTGAGAGTAGTAGCCAAACGCTGAAGTATAGCCGCCTTCGGCATGCGCGCCTTCATTGTATGCAACAGTCTTATAGCCCTCTGCATGTGATTCAAAATAGTTAGCAATGCAATCTGTTCCTTGGACAAACGACCTTTCACCAACATCATAACCATCAAGTCTACTTCCAATCGTCACAGCCGTGTAGTTGCCATATTCATCCTGCTCATACTGCACAACATGCTCGACGCTGCTCAAGTCAGCCTTCGCAGACAGTGCATTTGAGATCTCGCTTGCGCTGCTCGTCTCTGATTTAGTGTAATAATTGCTAAGGCTCTGGTGCTCAGTCAGGAATCCAGAGTCATTTGACAGTTCACTTGTCTTTGTTGGTATTGGGCCAGCAATGTGATGGCGTGACACTGTGTAAATTTCACCAGCACCTTCTATTGGTCCATAGAAGAATGATGCATTGAAATCCTATTCACTGTCACCAGATAATGGATGAACATACCTATTTCCAATCATTGGCTCCCAATGATTCTCAACCCATATCATTCTGAAGTTGTCTGCAGATGGAGATATTGTCCACTCACTCAACCAACCATTTTCGATGTCAGCTTTTGTTGGCAATGCACTTACTTCGGCGCTGATTGCTTGGATTGTTGCATCATAGTTGTCAACAAAGCTTGAAAGGTCAACTGATATTGGATCTTGCTCAGATTCTGTGTTGAAGTTGAATATAAGCTAGTTGCTGCAAAGCTCTACACTTGAGAGCATGCCATCTTTGATGAAGTCTGTGCAGTCGATGTTTCCAACCACTTGGCCAGCGGCTGAAAGGTAGATATGCTGGTTAGCATATGCAGCAGAGATGTCATTTGAAGTCAAGTTTGCTGAGATCTACGAACTCACCCACTCTTGGCTTGCATCGTTCCAAGTCTCTATCACTGTTGTGCTTGGCGCACCCCACTGACTTCCAGATGGGATTTGTGAAGGCTAGCGGTTCTTGAAGATAATCTTTGCAAGGTTATTGCAATCGGTGAACGCACCATCCCCGATGCTCGTCACACTGTTCGGGATCGTCACACTCGCAAGTCCGCTGCAGTACGCGAACGCCCACTTCCCGATGCTCATAACGCTGTCCGGTATCATCACGCTTGTAAGTCCAGTGCAGCCGTTGAATGCAAAATCATCGATGCTCGTCACGCTGTCAGGGATTGTCACGCTTGTAAGACTTGTGCAATTTTCAAATGCATAATAATTGATACTTGTCACGCTGGCTGGGATTGTTATGCTCTTTAGCCTAATACACTAGCAGAACGCCTCCTCCCCGATGCTCGTCACGCTGTTCGGGATCGTCACACTCGTCAGGGAGCTGCAGTTTTTGAATGCATACTCCCCAATGCTCGTCACACTTGAACCGAGGGTAACTTCTTTCAATATATATCCATTCTGGCTTGTCGTATACCAAGTAGGACTGTCTAAACTTGAAGCAAATGTCTTGACGTTTGAGATTGTCAATTCAAACTCTCCGACTGTAGCATAAGTGTGGACTTTCTAACTAACGTCTCCATTCACATGCTAGACTGTTCCATCGCCCCAGTCAATTATAATCGGCTTTGTTGTGTCGTTTCTTTCTGCTAAGTAGATGCCTAACTTCTTGTAATTAGAAGTTGTCTAGACTTTGAACAATGTTATAGTTGGGTCAACTATCTGCAGTGATTCACCACTTAGTTTATCTTGCTTTTGGTCAATATATGATGCTAAGTTCTTATTGCCAATATAGAAGCCATTTAGTCCTCCACTTGGATTGATGCAGAATGTTCCAGTCAATCCATTTCCGCTTGCATCTTTAGCACCTTCATATAGTGAAGTTAGATTTGTGTTTTTAGCCGATCCATTCCATACCCATTGCTTAGCGCCAGTTGTGCATGCCATATAGCCAGCTGCATGCGAATAATTTGCATCAGCTGAGACATAGAGACCTTCAGCATGAGAAGAATTGCCTTTAGCTAATGTATGCCAGCCTTCAGTATGAGAATATGTGCCATATGCTGAAGTCTAATATCCTTCAGCATGTGAAGAATTACCAGAAGCACATGTCTTCTATCCTTCAACATGTGAATATGCGCAAAGTGCTGAAGTCTGATATCCTTCAGCATGAGAAGCATCGCCTTCAGCATAAGTCTCAAATCCTTCAGCATGCGATCCTTTTCCAGTAGTATGCCCACCTATAAAATTCTATGATGACTAATCACCCCACCAATATCCACCTTCAGCATGTGATCCAGTTCCTTCTGCTAGAGACATATATCCTTCAGCATGAGAATGTCCACCAATTGCTGAAGTCTGATATCCTTCTGCATGAGATGCTGTTGATTTAGCATATGTTACTCGTCCTTCAGCATGTGAATATGCACCGAAAGCGTCTGACTTATAGCCTTCAGCATGCGATGCCTCACCTGTTGCAGAAGTCTAATAGCCTTCTGCATGTGAAGCACCACCAGAAGCACTTGTTTTCCGGCCTTCAGCATGTGATCCATTTCCAGAAGCCGTTCCACCAGCGTAGTTTCCAGAATAGCCAGATGACAACCAATATCCGCCTTCTGCATGAGCACCAGTTCCAGTTGCTATTGCCTAATATCCTTCTGCATGAGACATTGCTGCTTGTGCACGAGTACCTTCGCCTTCAGAGTGAGATGACCGTCCTATCGCGTGCGTAGACTGGCCTTCAGCGTGCGATGCCACGCCGCCTGCAATCGTAGCCGTTCCCTCAGTGTGCGAATATCTGCCGTCAGCTATAGCATCGCGCCCTTCAGCATGCGTGTACTTTCCTATAGCTCTTATAGCTCCACCTTCAGCATGCTAAGATATGAACTATGGAGGAATTTGGTTTCCAAGCTCTACGAAACCTCTGACGTAAAGAGCATTATCTCCATTTACATCTGTAAAATCACTAATATATTCAGTTAATGATTTTCCAGCTATAGCCGACTCAATACCAGCAGGCAACGTGTCAAAACACATCTTAGTGCCTTGTATGTCTTCAATAGTTGTTTGCTCAATAGCAATCAAATGGCCAAAATTAGTGTCACCTATGTTAAACAATGCTAGTGACCACATCAAGTCTGAAAGACATGGGTTAGTATTTGTTGCATTGATCAGCGAATACTTCAGCGTAAGGCTTATACTTTCATTTCCTAGTCCATTCCTGAATGTTTTTGAAGAGTCTTGTGTTGGATATTGTCTTGAAGCAATGTCGCTATATCCTAGATCACCACTTATGATGATTGCATTTTCAGGAACAACTACACTTAAGATGCAATATGCTTTTGAGCCGATTGCTGGATTACCATACTTTAATGATTCAGCTTGCATGAATCCATTTGCTGCTGAATAATTATTGATGCTTAATGGCGTATTTGTCTAAATATAGTTTCCAGATAGGATCTTGACAATAGAATTCGTTACACTCAAGTCACCAGACAAATTTCCACCTGACAATGGAAGATAGTCATTGAGTGTTATGCTAGATATGCTGTTGTTTAATTGCTCAAGATTCACCGCATCTGACAAGTCAGTTGCAGGCGCAATGTTCTTTATCTGCTGTCCATAAGCATTTATGCAGCTGTTTTCAACAATGTACAGTGCATTTGACAAGAGCCGGTTTGAAGTGAGCATGCTTGCATATTCATCGGCGCCAAGCTTGACAACACTTAAGTCAGAGTATCCGCTTATTCCAGATATGCGGTCATCGATTGTTATCTTGTTTCCACCTTTAGAATCAAGCAGTTCAGCTAAGCTCTATTCTCCAATGAATATTCCACTTAGACCTGAAAGTGCATTTATGTTGAATGTTCCCTTGCCGTGAGATTCATAGTAGTCACCAATAGCTCTAGTGTCATCACCATTCCAGACAAATGCATATGGATGTGATGAAGATACTTGCACATCATATCCAAATGCCTAAGAAAAATTAGCATTTGCGGAAAGATAAGCACCAGCTGCTAATCCGTAAGGAACAGCTGATGAGTGGATTCCTTGTGTAATTGATTCAGCAATAATATGCTTGTCAACATAAGGAAGTTGAGAAAACTTGCTTTTACCATCTCCAACTTTAAATCTGATGGTTTGCGATCCACAATCAACAATTGCCAACTCTCCATCGAGCAAGACAATGTTATTCTCTATCCAATTAGATAGAAGGTCAAATCTTTGCTTTATTCTTGTCTAAATTGCCATTTGATGAGTACCAATCTTAATTCTTATATTTTATCGCTATGTAGAGCGACAACTTTGGAAAACTGAAATGATGAGAGCTAGCTACAACTATGAGTAGCTAGCTCTCTAATCAATGCTTGAGGCATCAGGTCTCAAGTTAGCTGCTCAGTCACTCCAAAGATCATGCAGTTGGCTCATTGTCTCTGATGACAGAATCACCACAATCAAGCACAAAGAACCCGCTTAGATCAGATTGAATTACTTCACCATGCTTGATGTAGTTGTCAATACTTAGATCAGCAATTGCACCATCTGTATAGGCATTAGCATCACTCAGAGCTTCTGTCTTAGCAGTTGCAATCTTTCCAACATAGTCAGTTGAGAGAGTGCTTGAAATATCAGAGACCTCAGTCTTTGTTGCATAGTTGCCAATATCAAGAGCATCAATTGCAGCATCTGTATAACCTTCAGCATATTTCTTAGCACCATAGACAGTGTTTGCTGTTGATAGATCTCCGGCTTGTCCAACTACTGCTGTTATCTCATTGTGAGTTGTTGTTGAAAGCTCGCTCGAAACGCCATTGACATATTCTATTGTAGCATAGTCGTCAATGCCGAGTTCTGCAATCTTCTCATCTGTGTAGTCATTAGCATCACTCAGAGCTTCATTGTAAGCTTCTGTCTTAGCGGTTGCAATCTTTCCAACATAGTCAGTTGAGAGAGTGCTTGAAATATCAGAGACTTCTGCTTTTGTTGCATATTCAGCAATCACAGCATTGCTTAGATTCTCAACCTGATCATCAACATACTCAGTTAAGGTGCCAATTGCATTCTGATCACCAATCAACTCCCACTTATAGTCTGGTTCAGCAACTGTTCCAGTGTTGGCAAGCACAAACTCTTTGCCATTGTCAGTTTCAACTGTTGATCCAGCAACAAGAACAACATCACCAACTTCATAACCAGTTGTAGCTGTAGGAACAGCTGTCACAACACCTTTGAAGTGCATTACATTGTCAAGAGCTGCAATGTCAAGTTTTGTAACTACTGGATTTTCAGAACTTGCTGCAGAGAGACCAATGTCATTGCTTATTGTAGCAAAAGTGCTTGCATCAAGCTTTGTGTCAACAATGCCAGAGATGTAATCAACCTATCCAGACAACTCATCAATTGCATTGTTAATTGAGCTGAAGTCAACAGATATTGTGCTTCCATTGACATCGGCCCAATCACCACCAGATAGAGCAGCTTCTTGAAGTTTCCAACTGTTTCCGCCTTCACCATTTGCAACAATCTGGTATTTCTTTGAAGTTCCTTCAATCAGATCTACTATTCCAGCAATCTGAGAAGCATCAACTGCGAGCTTTGCAGAGTTTGCCCATGTTGTATTGTTACCTACACGAACTTCAACAAGATTTCCTTCAAGCCCGGTAGCAATTGCAACTTCACCTTTGCCAAGAACAAGAGTTGAAGTTCCCCAACGAGCAAGTGTATCATTGCGAAGCAATACACGTGTCTTTATTGTGTCATTCAATGCCATTTGTTTTACCTTTGTTTATTTGTTTGTTTATTTGTTTGTTTATCTTTAAATGTGCATTGAGTTGCACATCAAATCATTATTATTTACCAACTGAGAAATCTTAAGCATGTCAACTTCTGCTGTCTCCTGAATTAATCACCGCCTAGTTGTCTAGTGTTCCATCTAAGATGTCACAGACTATTGCATAGTTTGCAGAGATTATCTTGAGAACTTCATTCCTGAGAGAGCTCAATGGCACATATCCATCAACTGTTATGTTGTCAATTGCTTGTCTCAAGTCAGCACTGACACTCTCTACAACATCCTCAACATAGTTTGAAACCGCCTAAGCAGTAGCTATCTGATCACTGCTTATGACAAGCTATCCAACTGTCTTTCCTTCAAGTCCTGCCATATTTTCTGAATTCCTTCACTTCAATCATTTTTGTTACTAATTCTGAGCAAAGTCTCTGCAATGCTGTTCAAAGTGTCTTGTGTTGTCTATGTTCCTTCAATCTCCTGCTGAACAATTCGTGTTGCATCAAGCAAGTCATATATTGTAACAATCTCTGGTATAGCAATTCCATGACCATCAGCTAAAGTTGTCACTACAGCCTTAGCATCATTGACAATTACAATCTTCTCTTCTGGAGAGATATCACCATTCCAACCATTCCAGTCGCCCCACTGCCATCTTAATGGACATGGAATGCAGTTATCAATCCACTAGCACTCAAATGCACCAATCCTGCAATGTGGCTTTTTGCATTGCATGCCATCTTTCTCAAGCCAGTTGTAGCTCTTGAACTTGCATGTAGGATCCATCTCTGGAAACAAATGTGGTGTATATTCAGCCATTTAAATCATATTTACCAGAGCATACTATCTGCAATTTGTAAGTAGTTTTTAGAGTTGTGAAAATGGGAATTGATACGAGAAATGGCCATAGAACATTCAGCTTGGGCTCTCTTGATGAGCCGATAAAAGAAGATCACTGGCCAAGTGACCATTATGAAAAATCAGTATCTTCTAGAAAAGGCCGTGTTCCTCTTGGTTTTTCATATAAGCAAAAGATATATCCAAACCAATTTTCTTACAAGTGGGGAACTGGAGATGCTTTAGACTAGGAAGGATATGGCATTTGCTTCATTTGTACAGCATGCAATTTTGCAAAGACTGTTGTTTGGGCCCATACTGGCTTGAAGATGAGTATTGATAAAGAGACTGCAGCTGAAGTTGGAGAACTTGGAGGAGGAGATCGTCACAGTGGTGGAACACATCATTGTGGCATTGGATTATTCAAATATACTGGAAACAATAAATGCATAAAAAAGTTTCGAGAAGTTTGTTCAAGTCTTAATATTACGATAGACAATTTCCTAGCTGATCTTAGACTTACATGCATTAAAGAAAATGCGATACATGTTTTGAATGAATATGGCCCATTCTATTGGTCACACAATCCATTAGCTTATTGTGGTATTGATGGATCTCATGCAATTTTAGTCATTGGATATGATAATGACTATGCATATTTTAAAGGAAGTTGGAGTTCTAATGAGAAAGATGAAACATATTAGCACTTAGGAAAAGTTGAATGGGCTAATTTCTAGTCAAATGGACGTGGTATTTATGCTTACAATAAAAAGCTGCTGATTACTGGTCTTTGATTGTTACTAAACATAATAAAATCATTTTACTATCTACGTCTCATACTTTTTGCTTTTACATTAGATTCACTTTGAAAAATCATCTTAAAATCTGAAGAATCTGTGAATGATTCTGCTAGATAGACATTCTTCTTTCTCAGTAATCCAAAGAAAGTCTTGACATCTCTTGGCTTGATATCTAATTTTGGATAGCATTCAGCACAAAGTTCAAAACAATAGAGAGCTGAAGAATTACGCTTATATGCAAAATCATAAGGAATCTTATCTTTAACAAATTTTTTAGCTTTTGCTATTGCATTTCTCACACCAGATCTTGGTCTCAAAACACATATTCTATCACACATGCAAAAGCTTATTGCATCTATCTCAGAAACACCTTCAGCCACAGCATGGATGATTTTGTTGTTACCAATATATATTGCACCATGGCTATAGTCACCTGGAATGAACTTAGAATCAGCATAAGAGTCAAATTTTCTCAGGACTATATCACCAGGCTCAAGAAGCTAGAGAATTTCAAGTATCTGCTCTCCAGTCACTTTGAATGAAGTTGGATCATAGATAACAAACAATGGCCACTTAAAAACCTTTATGTTTCCAAACCACGTCAAGAACTTAGCCTAGAGCTTATAAAGCCACTTCCTCATGTTCATTATTTACCAGAGGCTGGCCGTTCCCTGGCGGCATCCTAAGTGTCACCTTGAAGATTCTGAAAGCCAAGCATCATACAGAGCAATTGCTGTGGCAGCTTCCACGACTGGCATTGCTCTCAAAGCAACACAAGGATCATGTCTTCCTTTGACTACAAGCTTCTTGACAGGCTCCATTGTCCTCATATTGACTGACATCTGAGGCTTTGAGATGGAAGGAGTAGGCTTGAATGCAACTCTGAAGGTTATTGGTCCTAGACCAGTTGAGATTCCACCTAAAATTCCACCCGAGTTGTTTGAGACTGCTTCAACCTCATCATCAGTGTTGACAAAAAGCTCATCGTTGTTCTGGCTTCCTCTCAAGCCAGCACCTCTGAAACCAGAGCCAAACTCAATGCCTTTGACAGCTGGAATTCCAAAGATGGCTTGAGCAATCTTTCCTTCAAGACCATCAAAGAGAGGTCCACCAATCTTAGCTGGGAAGTTGAAGACAGAGCAAGACACAATTGCTCCAACTGAATCTCCAGCTCTCTTTGCTTCGAGGATGACTTTGTTCGGATCTCTAAGCGTTGCTAGAAATCCACCAACTTCTTCAAGCCTTGTCTCAATGTCACAGTTGAACTTGTGCTTAAGAATCTGCTTTGCAATTCCGCCGGCAATACATATAGGAGCCGTAAGTCTTCCAGAGAAATGCCCTCCACCTCTAGGATCATTGCAACCTCTGTACTTCAGCATTGCAGCATAGTCAGCATGGCCCGGGCGAGGAACTTCAGAGAGATCTAAATAGTCTTGAGATCTTGTGTCAGTATTTCGAATGATTGCTGTAATTGGAGATCCCTCAAAGCAACTATGCTCATTCACCCCACTCAAGAACTCAACTTTGTCAGCTTCTTTTCTTGAAGTAGAGGTCTTAGACTTTCCAGGAGATCTTCTGCCAAGGAACTTCTGGAGCTCTTCAACATCAAGCCAGAATGCAGCTGGTGCACCTTCAATTGTGCAGCCAATTGCTGGGCCATGTGACTCTCCAAACACTGAAACTTTGAATCTCTCACCAAACATTGCTTGCTACTCCATTCGCAATGGTTCCTTGTCTCACATCCATCTCGATGATGCACTTCTCAAAAGAGAAAGATTCAACATCAATGAACTTCCTTCCATGCCAAAAGTCTGCAGCTTGATCCAGACTTGAAGTTGTCGGGAATGTTCCATCAAGAGCATCTACTAGAAATCCAAGAGCTCGGTCAACAAGTGGCATGCAAGGACAAGTCTCTTCAGCAAAATGATCCGGAGCTAGAAAGCAGAACATGTGTTTTCCTAGAGTAAATGCTCCGGCCGAAGATCTTGTGTGGTCTAGAAGATCAACCCAAGTCCAATGGTAGAATCTCTTTCCATGAAAACCTTCATATCCACGCGGAATAAAGTCTCCAGCATGGGTACTTTCAATTCGATCTAGACAAAAATGATAGAATCCTTGACGGTTCAAGAATCTCTTCAATGCTCTTTTCTTCAATTCTTTAGTCATTATGCTTGTTTTATCTCTAAGTTGTTGAAGTCATTCCAAAATTCAGGATATGACTTTGAAACAACATTTGGATCATCTACTTCAACATCTCCAGATGCCCATGTTGCAAGGACTGTGGCGGACATTGCAATTCGGTGATCACCGCATGCATCTACTTTGCCACCAATAAGCTTCTTTCCATATATGGTCAAACTAGACTTAAAGTTGTCAATTTCAGCGTGTCCACCAACAGCTTCTATCATGTTCTTTGTAGCTTCAAGTCGATCACATTCTTTGAATCTCAATCTTTCACAGTTTGAGAATGTTACTTTTTTACCTTCTTGGGCTGCAGCATGTGCAGCAAGGGTTGGAATCAAGTCTGGAACTTGACTAGCATCAACATCACTGCGGTCAAGAAGCTCAAGAATAGCTCTATCACCTTGAATAGAGCACAGATTGAGACCTCTGACGGTAATGCCACCTAATTTGTTAGTATCATCAAAAGAATCCATTGAGAGAAAGAAAGCTGCTTGAGACCAATCTCCTTCAATGCAGCAGCCAGAAGGAATCTTCAACCGATATTTCTGGTTTCCTAGAATCTTCCAACTCATTCCATCATTACTCTTGCTGAAATTTATCTTTGACATTGCAAGAGCATCTTCCGTAAGCTTGACATATGCTTGGCTCTGGAGAGGAGTTGTCAGCTTGATCTCAGAATCCCAAGATGCAAGAGGAAGTGCCAGCAACAATCCAGAGACAAATTGTGATGAAATGTTTCCAGGAATTTCATACACTTCTTTTTTCTTGAACTCTATAGTTGGACGTGATCTAAGTCTTCCTTCACAGATGAATGTGCCATGTGCTCCAAGAACTCCAGCAATTGGTTCAAGAAGTCTCAATGTAGTTCCAGACTCTTTGCAGTGCCATTCATGCTCTTTGCCACTCAAGATAGCTTTCAAGCAATCTCTTGTTGCTTTAAGATCATCTGACCATCCTCTTATAAGCTCATCTTTGACTTCCATCCCACTTAGCAAAGATGCAATGATGATGCGATGAGAGATTGACTTTGAAGAAGGAATGTCAACCACTCCATTTCGCTTTCCACACTTGATGATCATGATCTTGCTATCTCCTCTAAAGCTGGCTTCACAAATCTTTCCTCTAGCTCAGTGATCGGAATTGAGATGATCTTAGTTAGAATGGCATTGGCACTCTTCATCTTCTCTGGTGAGATCGGCAGCACTATCTCAACCGACTCTTCAGAGATCCTCTTCTTGTCATGCAGCATTGCTTGTGCAAGTGCTTGACTAGATATTTTGCCAACAAGAGCTTTCAAGCTGTCTAGCTGGCTTCTTCCAAGAATTTTTGAGACTGCTAGCTTGACAACTTCAACCTCAGCTGGATTCAATTCACCTTCAGACTCAGCAAGCTTGCAAGCTCCAATGAGTCCAAGCATCACTCCAATGCCATGTGAGATCTCAAACTTGCTTTCCTTCTCAAGAGCATGTCCAAGTGTGTGGCCGAGATTCAAGCAAGCTCTTTCTCCACTTTTGTCATGCTCATCTGCTTTGACAACACTTGCCTTCAGCTCAATGCACTTCTTGACAATTGGCTGGAGAATCTCAAATTTGACTAGATCAAGCAGCTCAAATGAGCCAAACCCACTTCCAAGCAAACTGTACTTCAAGACTTCTCCAAGTCCATCTTCAACCCACTTGCTTGGGAGAGTGTTGAGAACTTTGAGGTTCACAAAGACCTCAAGTGGCTGCCAGAAGCTTCCAACAATGTTCTTGAAGTGGCCAAGATCAACTCCAGTCTTTCCTCCGATTGAAGAATCAACCATTGCAAGCAGGGAAGTTGGAATCTGGATCCAATCAATGCCTCTCATGTATGTGCTAGCTGCAAATCCAGCTAGATCTCCAACTACCCCACCACCAAGAGCAACAACAAGATCATCTCTAGTGAACTTAGCTGCAGCAAGCTCTGAAAGAATCTTCTTCCACTCATCAAGGTTCTTTGACTCTTCTCCGGCTTTGATCATGTGGCACCAAGTCTTGCAGCCAGCATTCTTTTCAATGACATCAGAGATGGTTGGCCACCAAAGTGGACAGACATTAGAGTCTGTGACAACCATGACCTTTCTAGTTGGCCCAACCGTCCTGAAGAATCTTGCTAGCTCAGTATTGAAGACTTCATCATCTCCAACCACAACATTATAGCATCTGGTGCTAGCTTCTACTCTGATCTTCTCACTCATCACTTAGTCTTCTCATTGCTGCTTGGATGCCAGACTTCTTCAAGGGCATTGAGATCTAGCTCTGTGTTATCACTTTCAAGAAGCAAGAATCTCGAGTAGTCACCAAAGTCAATTGCAAGCTTTCCAGGCTCTAGTCTCATGATTCGGTCATAAGTCTCAACCTTTAAGACATTCTTGTGCTTGTCTTTGAAAGCATAGATGATCTTCCAAGCTTCCTTGGCATTCTTTGCAACTCCAAGGCACTTTCCAATCTTTTTGCCTCCAATGCCTTTCGTCTCAAATATCTTCATGGCTTCTTCTTTCTCTCATCATGCAAGAACTTTCATGGCTAGTTTGATGATTCCAACGAGCAAGAGCACTGTGGTTCCAAGGAATATACAGCCAAGAACAACCGCTGCACTGAACTCTTGACTCTTAGCCCTGTGATCTTGATTTTCTTGTGTGTTGTTGTCCATTTCTTGCCTTTCCTCTCTTTGCAACTCTCTTGCCCTTGTCTTTGCCAAGCTTCTTCATCTGCAGAACCAGCTTGTCACCGACAACCGAATACAAGATTTTGTTGCTTGGGATCTCTCGAATCTCTTCTAGCTTGTCATCAAGCTCAGTGAACATGTACTTGACTTCAATTCCAGCTAAGCCAAACTTCAAGAGAATCTTTGTGAGCTCATCATCTTCTTTGAAATTCTCAAGCTCAGCCATTCCACTATAGTAGTTGTTGACATTCTCAAGCTCCTTCAAGATCTCAAGAGCATTTTCAGAGATCAGACTAGAGTCATATGCTGGATGAAGAGTGAAGTACCAAGAGCCACCTTTCTTTAGCTTCTCTGCAACACTTTGATGTGGTTCATCAATGAATCTCAAGCAATATCTAGGATTCGTTGAGCAGAATCCATGCTTTCCAGGCCCATAAGAATACTTCTGGATCAAGAAGCAAATCTCCTCAGCTTTTCTTGATCTCAGCTCTTGTGGTGTTGCATCTCTCTCCATTTCTCAATCTCTCTTTCTTCTATCTAAGACTTTATTGGCCTAGGTCTAGCTCAATCAAGAATCTGTCATGATCCTCTGGATGCAGACCAAGACAATGAGCCACCTCAAGATTGATTGGTGGCAAGTCTTTGTCTATAACAGCATACCCTTCTGGACCTGGGATTGAATGACCTCCAATGATTAGCATGCCACATTTGCGAAGATGATAGCGATCGGCCAAGTAGATTAGTGCAAACAATGTCTTGAGTGGCAGCTTCTCTCCAGCTCTCCACTCAAGATACTGAATCACTTCTTGGATCTGCTCTCTGTTCAGCTCATTCATCAAGCTTCAAACCGAGAAGCTTCACAAGATTCTTGTTAGGACACTTCTCAAGCCAATCTTTTGCTGATGCAACTTTCTTGTCGACAAGAGCAAACACCACTCCAGTCAGCTTTGTGTTCTTGAATGCCCACATTGCTAGGTCCTTGCGGTTCTTGCCTCCAGACTCAACCAACCAAGGCTGCTTGTCATATCCATTCCCAGCAAGCCAAGTGTTCAGCTTGCCTTCAAGAGAGTTCAGATCATCAAGCATTGCATCATACTTCTGCTTGATTGCATCAAGATGCTCTTTGAACTCTGGGAAGTAAGTCAGCACTTCTTCAAGTTCATTGCCACGAACTATCTCAAGACCACGCTCATAAGAGAGAACGCCATTGTTGCGCATGTGATGTAAAGCCACATAAGTTGGTGACTTGATCTTCACACGATTGAAGTTCTTGTCGACAACCACATAGCCCTCAGCATTGCAGTCAAGCTTTGCTGCAGCAGCAACACACTCATCTACTGATCGGAGGTTGAAGACCTCTGGAGTGTGGAAGTAGTCCGCTTGGTGATCATCTTTGAAGAATGTTTCCTTCTGAGTGACATTGTCTCGGCATCCAAGGAAGTGGAGCTTTGTCTCATGCCAAGTCACCACCACCTTGTTGAAAGGAGATGTGATCTCAAACATGTATGTCTTGCCCTTCTCAAGATTTGCCTTGAAGAAGTTTAAGCACTCCATCTCAACTGTATCTGACAGAAGAGGAAGACCAAAGCCATCCCAATCAATTCGGTCATAGAATGCTGCCACAATGCCTTCAACAAAGAGCTCTCCAAAGGACTTAGCTGTGCAGCCAATCTGCTCTGCAAGAGGTGCTTTGAAAGCATCGATGGTTCCATTCGTAGAGACAAGAATATCATCATCAGAGAGCTTCACAACCTTGATGAGTGATCCATCAATCTTCTCTGTGACATAGCAAGACTTCCAGTCAATCTCCGCAGCATAAGGTTCTCCAAAATTAAAAAACTTCGTGAACGGATAAGAAATGATTTCAAATGTATCAGCATCTAGAATGAGACCTCTAGATTCTTGTACTAGTTTAATAGAAAAATCGGAATCAATCTGGTCATACTTGAACATTACTAGATTTCTACCATGAACTCTATCATATGTAATGTTCAAACAATAAGGTTTCTCACCCAAAAGTTGTTTCCAATCTTTGTGTTGTTCAATGAACCATTGTATTGCTAGTTTAGATTGCATATTTTAATTATACCAAATCCCAGATTATGAGTCATTTGAACTTATACCCAATTCGGTATCCTTCATCAACATAACTTTGAATCTTTGATTTGTCAGCTCTAATACGTTTATGAAGTAGATCATTTACCATCCACACAAATGTTGATCCATACATAGGATTGTTCTTTCCAGATGAAGCCAAACTTAAAAGTTCATGGGTTTTCTATTTTTCTTCATCTGTTCTTGCATTCAAAGACTATTGTCGTTTTTGTTCTCTTACTTTAAGTTCCTCTTTAGTTTTCTTCTTCCATGCAAGTTTACGTTTTCTATCCATTTTTACTATAGCTTCACACGTCATAAAATCCCTAGAATTTTTTCCATACATAGAATTTTTCTAGCCTAAAGACTATTGGTGTTTTAATTCACTATACCTCTTTTTCTCTTCATCCGATTTATTTTTCCAGGTTTCTCTGGTATGAATAGTTTTAATAATCTAAGATGCTTTCGTTAGCTTTCCTCTGTTTCCACCCTCTTTTAGATTGTAGCTCATCTTGTCATCAGGATAGCAAGCCGAGAGAGGAACTAGCTCCTTCTCTTTCTCATTCATCTCTTCAAAGTTGTCGAAGTCAAAGAGAATTGTCTTCACAAACTTCTCTATACCCTCTTTAGCTATTGTTCTAAGCAAGTACTTTCCAGAGCCCATGTATGCATCTAGTGGATTCTCTGTCTTGTGCTAGCCAATGTAATGCTTGCCATTCTCAAGATTGTCAATCCTGTAAATCAGATAGTGGACTGACAATGACTCATTGATGTTTGAGAGACCATTGATCTTGATGTTTGACTCAGTTATGAGCTCAAACTGCTAGCAACTAAGTGCTGCTGGTTCTTCTGTCATGCTATGCCTTCTTTCTATGTTTGTTTAACGTGATGTTGACGCATCACAACATCTATTTACTAAAGAAGCACGTTGACCGTCAAATCAACGTGCAATGCACAGCATGACCAGTGCAAATTTTAATTACCTTTACTAATCAAGTCAAATGCTATCTTGACATCTGAAGCTTGAGTCTTCTTTAAGCCACACCACAAGACAACTGGCTTTGAAGTCTTGAGCTGGCCAACCTT
>Ga0247610_10003036_pt1 | contig 18819 bp, 12 predicted proteins | sample 174DNAGHGhighgp2_FD_193483 | JGI IMG/M metagenome (GOLD analysis project Ga0247610, IMG submission 193483) | Sheep rumen microbial communities from Palmerston North, Manawatu-Wanganui, New Zealand - 1742 DNA GHGhigh gp2 | ecosystem: Host-associated > Mammals > Digestive system > Stomach > Rumen...
AACTATTGTATAACAATAACTATATTATTGCAAAATTCCAAACAAATCGTAATCATCTACTCGTTCGATTTTTACATTTTCAATATCTCCGGGCACAACGGAATTATCATTTAATTTTGAATAAACCATACCGTCAATTTCCGGTGCATCATATTGAGAACGCATAATTACAACACCATCATCAGTTATACCTTCAACAATACAAGGGATTACTTTACCGATAAAAGATTCATTAATCTCTCTGGAAATTTTCTTTTGCAGATTCATAAGTTTATTACGTCTTTGTTTTTTAATTTTTGCCGGCACTTGATGCTCCATAGAATAAGAAACTGTATTTTTTTCCCTTGAATATTCAAAAACTCCCATTTTTTCAAATTTCATTTTTTTAACAAATTCATAAAGTTCATTAAACTGTTCTTCGGTTTCACCAGGATATCCTACAATAAAAGCTGTTCTTATTGCCACATCAGGTATTCTTGTCCTTATTTTATTAATTAATTCTTCATAATCCATGACAGGTCTTCGCATTGCGGATAAAATTTCTTTATTTGCATGTTGTAAAGGTAAATCAATATATTTCACAACCTTATCAAGTTTTGCAACAGCATCAATTAGTTCATCAGTAAGTTGAGACGGATATGCATACATAATCCTAATCCAGCCAAGTCCTTCAATTTGGTTTAATTTTTCTAACAATTCGGGCAGGGCATGCTTTTTGTATAAATCCAAACCGTAACTTGTTGTATCTTGAGCTATCAAAACAATTTCCGTTACACCTTTTTTCACCAGTTCTTTTGCTTCTTCAAGAATATTTTCAATATTTCTCGAATGGTATTCACCTCTCAGATTTGGAATAATACAATAACCGCAATGATAATTACAACCGTCGGCAATTTTTATATAAGAACTTGCACCGACGGTAATCTGTTGTCTTTCAATATTTTCAGGATAAAGGTATTGAGGTTTTTCAGAAACTTTTGAAACATATTCTTTATTTTCTGAAATTTTATCTACAACATCAGCAATTTCTTTTATATCAGAAGTTCCTACCATACCAACAATTTCAGGTATTGCTTTTTTTAATTCACCTTTATATTTTTGAGGCAAACATCCGGTAACAATAACTTTTTTACCTGATTGAATCAATTTTAAAATAGTTTGAACCGATTCTTTTTCCGCATCATGAATAAATGAACATGTATTTACAACAACGATATCAGCATCTGTCTCATCTAAAGTGACCTGATGCCCCTTTTGAGCAAGCATACCCAGCATAAGTTCACTATCAACAAGATTTTTGGCACAACCGTGATTTAATAAAGCTATTTTCATATTTACCTCTTTAAACTAACTCTAACACGAATATAAAGAATTGTAATTAGAATATGAGGTAATTTAACTATCAGGTATTATTATTATGATTGAACTGATTCTCTCAAAATATTCTTTGCAATCGCATCAGGTATTATCTCATTATTGTTTTTATTATAACACATATACTTACCTGATTTTGTATCAAACTTTATTACAATTCCTAATTTTTCTAATTGTTCGGTTGTCGTGCCCAGTTCTTGAGCTTTTGCATCAGGTCCGTTTATATACGTTTGTGTACCACTTTCGACACTACTAGATTGAAAACTTGGAACTGTACTTAACGATACATTACCAACAATAGGTTTTGCACCTCGTAACAAAATTTTAGCCACATTTTCGTTAATTTCTTTACCATTAGCATCAAAGTATTTCGTACCTAATGCTTCTTTTTTGACAGTTATTGTACTACTACTATTAGCAACAGCATATGTCCCTGGGGTATAATCGCCGTTATTGTCCCGCATATAGCTACTATTTAAACTCGTAGATGTATTATTTCCAGTAGCATTACTATTTACTGTATTTTCAGATTTATTTTGTTCATCAGCCTTTTGTTCTTGCTCAGCAGATGTGGATTGGTACAATTCTTTTTTTGGGGGATTCACATCCTTATCAAACTGCAAAGTATATGTTTTACCTTTACTGTTTGTAAATTCAGTTTCACCTGCATCGCTTAAAGATTCTTTTAATTGATTAATATTATCTACAAGTCCATTATATTCAGCAACCATTGCATTATATTTTTGAACTTCTTTTTCTTTAGGAGGCTCACCTATTTTTGCGTGTTGCTTCTTTATATCACTTTCTTTCTTTTCAATTTCTTTCGCTGTTTTTTGGAATTCTTTATCCTGTTCTACTGCCAAATCATATTTTTTATCAGCAATATTATCATGTGTATCTTTTAAATCTTTTAATGCATCTTGTTGTTTTATCAATTCTCCTTTTATTTTCTCTGCCTTCTCTTGAACAGTTTTCAAAGCTGCTTGAGCAGCTTCTAAATCTTTTTGCTGTTTTTGTAATTGAGATATTGCTGTTTGGTTTGAATTTTCATTAGCTTTCAAGAGTTGGGCTTTAACAGATTCTAATTTCGTTGATAAAATTTGTAAATTATTAGGAATGTTATTTATAAAACCATCAACATCTTTAATATCCTGCCCAATAAGCTCAATTCCGGTTTGCAATTCACCAGAATCACTACTTGAAGATATATTTAAAACATTTGGCTTAAGTACTGCAGTATCTAAATTAATTCCATTAGATGTCAACGTATTTTTTACATCATTACTTAACGCTTTTGTTATTGCATCCATATAACTACTAACTGAAGAAGCATACGACTCTTTAAAACTATCCAATTTAGTGTTTAAAGTATTTTCTATATTTTTAATTTCATTGAAAGAGTTTGTAGAATTAAGCTGCTTATACAATTGGTCACTATTTACTGCATTATTATCATTTTTACTACCGACACTTTTGTCGGGTTCAGCACTACTTTTAACAGAGCCTTTACCGACACTTTTGTTGGGTTCAGCACTACTTTTAACAGAGCCTTTACCTTCACTCTTATTTGAGCGTGCTGCATCTACAATTCCTGCAATACCTTCCCCAAACATCATCCATTTCATCATTGAATTCATGCCGTTTGATTGATTGTTGTTAAATTTATAATTCGGAGTAAAATTATATTTAGGTAATTGGTAATTATCCCATTTAGCAATCCAGCGCTGCATATTATCGGATGCTGTAGCGCCACGAGTTGCAAAGTTTTCTCTATCCGCTTGTATACCATAATTTGTTGAAGTTAAAGAGCCAAAAGAACCACTGCTTTTTGCACTGCCAAAAATTGACGTGTTACGAGATGCAAATGTTCCTCCGGTTGCACGCGGAGCTTGCGCCAAGTTTTGGGATGGACTTGAAGCTGACTGTTTTGGCGGAATATTTAATTTTTGCATTCCGATTTTTGTCATAGCTCTCTTATATACCTCTTAAACATGTAAACAATTGATTTTTTGCATAATTTCACATACATAGGAAATTGTTACATTAATTTACAATCAGATAATTAATTTTATGAGATTACTACGCAAACTGCGTTTGCTCGTAATGACAGTACTTTGTCAATTGTGATGGAATAAAATGACCGTCGCAATCTCTATTGCCACTGCAAACGAAATGTCGCAATTGCATTATTACTACATAAACTGCATTTGCTCGTAATGATAGTTTATTTTAATGAAATTACTAAGTCGTACAAATACTCCTCGGACAATTTTTATCATCCGGAGCGAAAGTATCTGAACAATATTGCGAATTTATTAATATTTGGATAAAATATTAAAATGAAAAAATTTTTCTTATTTTTAATTTCAATTTATCAAAAAATTTCTAAACTCACACCACCTGTATGCAGGTTCACTCCAACATGCTCTGAATACACAAAACAGGCAATTATAAAATATGGACTGTTAAAGGGAATGTGGCTTGGCATAAAACGAATATCAAGATGCCATCCGGGCAATGAAGGCGGATATGATCCGGTTCCTTAAATTACTCTACAGCATAAGACTCACCAATTGTATCAACAGCTTCAACTTTAATATCAGTAATTAATTCTGAATATGATATTACAACAATTGTAGGAATATGGCGTTCTAAAAGTTGGTACAACGGCAGTCTAATTCTTGGAGAACATAATATTACCGGTTGCTGTCCGCAAACTTGATGAGCACGCATTAATGTAGTTGCCGTTGTTTCAATTAATTCCTGAACCTGCATAGGATTCAATAAAAACATTGTACCCAATTCTGTTCTCTGACAGCTATCATCCAAAGTTTTTTCCCATTCGGGTGAAAGAGTTAAAGCATACAAAATTTTATCGTCCCCAACATTTGATAAACATATTTGACGTCCTAAAGCTGCTCTTAACCTTTCTGATAAAATATCAGGCTCTTTTGAAAATCTGGCATAATCGCACAAGCGCTCAAATACAAATATAATATCTTTTATAGAAACTTTTTCTCTTATAAGATTAACAAAAATTTTTCTCAAATCACTTGTTGAAATAATTGTCGGAACAAGGTCATTAACAAGAGTAGGATCTTGTGAACGAACCAACTCCATTAATTTCAAAACATCAGTTTTTGTCATAACTTCATCAACATGTTTTCTTACACATTCTTGCAAATGAGTTACTATAACATCAGTAGGATCAACTGCAGTAACAGATCTTGCAGTCTTGGCATCATCAGAAGTTATCCAATATGCCTGAGTTTGATATGTAGGATCAATACCTATGATAGCATCTTGAGGGACTTCCTTCTTTATTGCATCCCATTGATCGGCTATAACCATAAGTTTTCCCGGATAAACATAACCTGTTGCAACAGTATTTCCGCGAATAGATATCATATATTCATTAGCATCAAGAGCTGACGAATCCATAATCCTTATATTCGGTAAAATATAACCTAATTCATCCGTTACTCTTTGACGCAAGGCAGCAATTTTTGCCAAAAGCTGTCCCTCTTGATCAGGATCGGCTATAACCAACAAGTTTGAACCAACTTGCAAGCTCAAAACATCAACACCCAAACGTTCATACATTCTATTAGGATTTACTAAATCCTGCATATTTTGCCGAACATTTTCTAACTGACCTAGTTGAGATTGAACATCCGCATTTATTAAAGTAGAAAATCCTGCGACACCCAAAGCAATTGAAAACATTAAAAACGGAAGCCATGGTAAACCTGTCCAACCACTCGTGACTGAAAGCAACAGCAAAAATCCTGCCGCCAAAAATAAAGCATTTGGTTTGCTCATAATCTGTCCTGTAACATCAGAACCCAATGAATCAGCAGCAGAAGAACGTGTCATAAATATACCTGCAGCAATTGACATTAAAAGAGAAGGAACTTGAGATGCCAAACCATCACCAATTGTTAAAGTTGTATATTTTGAAACAGCATCTTCAATAGGCATCTGATTCATTAAACAACCAATACACAAACCGCCTATAATATTTATTAACGTAATGATAATACCTGCAATCGTATCACCTTTTACGAATTTCATCGCACCATCCATACTACCAAAAAGATTTGATTCTCTTTGTAAATCTTCACGCTTTTTAGTTGCTTCTTCCGGAGAAATAAGACCTGCATTGAAGTCTGCATCAATAGTCATTTGTTTACCTGGCATTGCATCTAACGCAAAACGAGCCGCAACCTCAGCTATACGTTCAGCACCTTTGGTAATAACCATAAATTGAACAACTGTTATAATAAGGAAAATTACTCCACCGACTATCATATTACCACCGGTAACAAATGTTCCAAATGCATGAATTACTTCTCCGGCTTCACCTTTTGCCAAAATACATCTGGTTGATGCTATAGAAAGAACAAGTCTGAACATTGTTCCAATAAGAATAATTGAAGGAAATGATGCCAATTCAAGAGTCTTTTTTACATAAAGTGAAATCATCAAAAGAACAATTCCAAGCGTTATGTTTAAACATATAGAAACATTAATAACCCAATTTGGCAATTCACAAAGCAACAAAATTATTAGCAATAACACAAATATTGCCATAAATACTTCACTTAAATTTGTTCCTTGTTGCGGTGATTGTTCTTGTGCCATTAAAGTTCTTTTAAAGCCTCACTTATAACTGACAATTGAGTTTCTATTGTTGCATCGATTACGCCGTTTGTTGTCGTAACCATGCAGCCACCTTCCATTATACTTTCGTCCGGAATTATCATAATTTTTGCATCCAAACCAGTATTGCTTACGATTTCAGGAATTTCCGTCCTAACCAGAGATACCTGCATTGGATTTACTTTCAATGTTATTTTTGTTTCTTCTTTTGAAAGTTTTTTTAAAACCTCTGCTATATTATCTAATATTAACATTGGATCTTCTTTTACTTCTTTTTTAATAATTTTTTTCGCAATATCAAGACTAATATTCATTATATAAGGCGCAATATAATCAAATACTTCTTGTTTTGCCCCTATAAATTCTTTTATCGCATCTTTTACTTCATCAACATCTGCTTTCGCATTATGAAGCCCTGCTTCATAACCTTCTTTTATCGCTGCTTCTTTTATACTATTGGCCTCGTCTTTTGCTCTGGAAATCAAATTTCTGTCATCTGTCCTTCGATATCCCCTTCGTCTGTCCCCTCTGCGGCGTTCTTGTCTTTGCTTAAAATCTATATGCTCCAAATTAAATATATCAATTTCTATAGGTTCTTCTTTTGTTTCAAGCGCGTGATATTTTTCATCATTTTTTTCAGGCAAAATAACCTGAATTTCGTCCTCGACAATTGATTCAGAATTCTCAGAATCTTCAATTTTTAAATCATCCCTAAATTTTTGAGAATTTTTCTTAATAATCATAATAGATATTATACACTATCTTCAAGATGTTGGGCAATAACATTTCCTACATATGGAGGTAAATTATAATATTCACCTTCCATAGCAGTAAATACAAACCTTTTTACACGCTGACGTTCAAGTCTTAATGTTTGTTCAATTTTTGTTTTTGTCATAAATTGTGAAATATTTTGTAATTTTTCGAGAACACTTATTTTATTTATAGTACGTTCAGTATTCTTAGGTAATTGTGATTCTATTTCGTGTAAACATTTTATTGCGGCACCAGCATCAACTTTCGTATCCAGATTAGGCATTCCCATAAATTTAATAATAATTCCCGAATCATCAGGATTAAATTTATTTAAGTATGTCTGAACTCTATCTTGCTGTAATTTTTGAAATAACATTGCAAGAGTAGCTAATTTTAATATCTTAGGTTCTGAACCAATTTTTAAGCCGTCTAAATTCATATCCGGCACAGTAACATTTGAAGAATTATTTACATTTTGCGAAACAGGCTTCTGCGGAACACTTTGCTGCACCTGAGTATTTTGAACTTGCTGTTCTTGAGATATTTCTGCTTGCTGTTGAACCATAGCATCAATATTTGATTGACTTGCAGCCTGTTCCATCAGGCCTTCATCTATTAAATTTTTTTCTTTTAATTCTGAAATACAATCCAGATAAGTTTTCTTTACATGATGTTCAATCAATTGAAGACACTGATCTTGAGGTAAGCCTTGATGGAATGCATTTTTTGCAATCTCAAATATTGTAAATGCAATTTTTTGCATTATAGGATCCCAATACTGTTGAGGAATTCCTGATTTTATTAAATCAACAGATTTATGAAAAGACCACTCTGCAATAATTTGAGTTATCATTACTGCTTGATCAACATTAAAATTTAGTTGATTGTCATTATATAATGCTTCTCCGGCAACAGTAGAAAAATTCAATAACGTATTTGCAACATAATTTCTTTGATTTTCATTAAATTCAGGAGGAATTAGCTCAAGCGCCTGCTGAGCTAAATTTTGCGCAAAACCTTTATAATCAAATCCTTCTATTGCCATATTGATTTCCTTTTATTTTTTCTTTTCAATCCAGCTTTTTATTTTATCGCCGGCAGAAGAATCTTCAACTGTTTCAAGTTCTGCTGACAAATGTGACAACGCATCTGCAAGCTGGGCAGGACTAATTTGAGGAATATAACCTGGTTGTTGTTGGGATTCTATTAAATCTTGTGCCAGTTCCGACTGTCTTGCAGCTAATTGAGATGCTCTCTGAGTTATATCAGCTAACTGTTGTTCCTGCATCGCATTGCGTTCTCTTAATAATTCAACTTCTCGTTTATTTTCTTCTTCAGCTTCTCTGACTTTTTTTGAAACAGCTCTAAACACGAGGATTAAGCCTATTGCGCACAATGCTATTGCAAGCCACCAGGGGTTACCGGTTTCATCCGGTTTTGGAAGATTTGCAGGCCTGTCTGAAGCTAAATAAGGATCGTTTGAATCAGAAAATGCAATAGACACATTTTCAGATGTAACTTTTGGACTTGCAGCTTTTGCAATAAGTTCTTTCAATTCTTCAAGAGTTGTATTTGAAGGGAGAGCATTTTTATCCAAAGTTACAGCTATCGAAATTTCTTCTATTACACCCGGCTTTATATACTCATTAGTTTGCGTTTTTGTAACACCAAATTGAGTTTCTCGAGCGGTACGTGAATAATTTCTGTTTTGACTAGAATCTGATGTACCGTTAGGTAAACCATTTGGCAAATATACACTTACAGCATTAACATTCTTATTTGAATCAGTCGTTTGATCACCAAGGCCTTCACTAAAAGTCTGTTCTGTGACAGAAGCTTTTCTTTCAGGGTCATAATCTATCGTAAACTTTTCAACAGGAGCTTGTCTTAAAAATGTGCTGACAGTTGCAACATAATTTCCTTGACCGACAAGTCTGTCAAGTTGTTGACTGACTTTTGCACTCATATATTTATCATTTTCTTCGATACGTCTTAGCATTTCATCTTCAGCATTCATAATACTATGGTATGTATTGCCATTAGTGTCAGTTATTGCAATATTTTCGGCTAAAAGGCCATTTACACTGCCTAATAATAAATTTGAAATAGCTTTTACTTTTAATTGATCAAGCTTTGATGCATCTTTAGCAAGAGTTATTTGAACGGTAGCTGTCACCGGTTTTTGTTGAGATGTAAACATCGTTTGTTCAGGAATAGATATAAATACAGATGCATTATCAACCCCGTCAATCCTTCTTATTAATCTCGCAAGTTCGCCGTTTATAGCTCTTGATAATCTGATTTTTTTATCTTCTTTTGTGGATGTAAAATCACCTTTATCAAATATTTCAAGTCCTACATTTTGATCCATAAGACCACTTTGAACTATTTGCATCAGAGCAATATCCCTATCTGATGTATAACATGCTTTTTTAGCAGTTTTACAATCACCTTTTTTTAAATAAAGAATAGATTTTGTACCATCAAGTTTTCGACTCACAGCAATATCATATTTCGCAAGTAATGCCTGTATTTCAATAGCTTTGCCTATATTGTCCGTAGTCAAAAGGTTTACATCTTCTTTTATTGGAACATTTGAAGCATCAACTCCGGCTATCGGGGATTTTTTGGATGCACCGATTATACTAAAAGTAATTATCAACGCAACAATAAGTGCTGCGGCACCGACTATACTGTATAATAAAGGTTTATTTTCTGTTATTTCATGAACATCCATATTCCACCCCACCTATATATTACACTTGAATTTGCATAATTTTGTCATACGCTTGAATGACTTTTCCTGTAATTTGAGTTGCAACATTAATAGAAATTTCTGATTTTGCCATTGCTGTCATTACATCATGGATATCAACATTCTTGCTGCCCGACATAACATCTTTCAGCAAATTATCAGGCTCGTTAAGCTCTGTATTCAGATTTTCAACCAAACCGGAAAATACAGTCTTAAAATCAGGAGTTGAAGGATCTTCCATTCTGGTAATTCTTGCAGGCTGCAAAGTACTAAAATTTGTATCCAGTTTTGTATGCTGAATTCTGCCTGCTAAATCATATTGCGGATAAAAACTATTCATACTATCTACCTCTTTTCATATAATAACGCATTTTTTCTTACTTTATACAAGTTATTATGAAAAAATCATCCAAATTAATTAGATTTCATCATGTATTTAATGAATAGTTAAAAAAAAACAATTTATTAATAATATTAACATTTTAAAAACAGGCTATAAGCTATACTCTGAGACTTATTGAGCGTTTTGCAAGTGTTTTTAACATTTCGTTTACAAAAATTATGTAAAATTTTTCCGGCAAGAAATTTTTCGCTGTAAACAATACATAATCTTACTTTTAAAAATTTCTAAAAAATAATTGTAAAAAGATTGGCATGCAGCCAAAACAAAATATTTATTTTTTTTTGTTTTATTCTATTATAAAAGATACATATACATCTTTTGGTTATGGATTATCCATCTAAGGAACGATTAAACCGCATCGGATGTAAGTTAAAATAAGGATAGAGGATTTTAGGAGGCAGTTGTGTTACAGCACGGTTATATTCAAATTTATACCGGTGACGGAAAAGGGAAAACCACAGCATCTCTTGGTTTGGCACTAAGAGCATTGGGGCACGGATGGAAAGTTCTTATAATTCAATTCACTAAAGGGGATAGTGCAACATCATATGGAGAGATTGTATCATCTTCAAAATTTTTACCTAATCTTGATGTAGTACAATTCGGAATGGACAGAGTATGCTATTCTCACAATGTTTGTATGGAAGATTTTAAAGAAGCTCAAAGAGGTTGGGAATATGCGAAAAAAGCTATAAATTCAGGCAAATATCAATTAATTATTCTTGACGAAATAAATATTTGTACAGCAATGAATATGATAAAAGTTTCGGATGTAAAAGAAGCATTATTGCATAAGCCTGATAATCTTGAAATAGTTTTGACAGGACGTTATGCTCATCCTGAACTAAAAGCTATGGCACATCTTGTCACTGAAATGAAACCTATTAAACATTACTTTGATATAGGAGTAATGGCAAGACAGGGTATAGAATATTAACGGAGATTTGGGAAAATGTAAATCCTTTTTGTTTCAGAAAATGAAATAGCGGGCAAAGGCCCGTTTTTTTTTATTTAACCCATCTGAAACTTTTTACATAATCTGTACCATTAATATCACCATTAACTTCAACTGCAAAAATTCTGAAAATATCAGTTGCCTCTTTAATATTAGGAATCTTACTAATATCTGATTGTAAAAGTAATTTTTCAGTTGAATCATTTACACCTGGAATAGTATTAAACAATGTATTTAAAGATAAATTCTTTATCTTACCAAAAACTGTTGTAATATTTTTTGAAAGACTGCCAACTAATTTCATATCAGCAACAGAAGTAATTATATTATATGAGCCAAACATGTACATATTTAAATCATTTCCGCTGGAATATATATTAACATTATCCGCAATACCTTTATCGATATTTATATCACCTGATATACTTTCAAATTCACCAGTCTTTAACGGAGTAACCAAATCTACCAAACTGTTTATTGAAAGTCCTGTGATTCCACCTTTAAACAAATTACCTGCCTTCAACAGATATTCAAGAGAACCGAGCTTTGGCATTCTGCCATTTGCAATTTTAAAATTACCGTTTCCTGATAGCGACCTAAAACAATCATCATTAGAGTTTCCAAAACAAGATAAGTTAAAATCTCCGCTTAATTCACCATAAACCTGCCCTTTTAAATCAAACAATGCTTCAGACATAACAAGTGCATTAGCATCTTTTAAATTTATATTTAAATTTGTTTTATTAGAATTTAAATCATACTTAAAATCACCTGCAACACTCCCTTGAGCAATATTAAATTTAAAATTATCGACCTCTATTACATGTTTATCAGTTATCTTCATTTTTGCATTAAATTTGTCAGCATTTACATTTCTAACTTTTATTTTATCGGCAGATATATCGGAATTTAAAACAATAACTTGAGATAAATCAAAATTTTGTTCGGTTTGTTGCACACTTCCTCTGTGTGCAGATTCAACTTCAGCATCTCGAATAGCATCAGTTATCTTATTTATATTCAAATTTTTCATTTTTAAATTAATGTCATCAACTACATAAGGAGGCACAAGTTTATTTTTCATTGCAGCATCAAGAACAACATCATTTGTTAACACTGTACCTTTACTTGAAATATAAATTTTATCATTTTTAAAGTCAAGATTTATTCCCCTTATCGTTGAATCAAACAAAGGAATATCTATGCTTGTAATATCCAACAATCCTCTGATTTTTGGATTTAACGAAGTACCGTTTAGGACAAGATCCGATGTAAAAACACCCTGTTTCATAAACGGTTTTCTAAAAATCAAATTAAATATTTTTGCATCAGTAGGCTCTTGAGTTTTTATTTTTAAATTATTAAAACCTGCAACATTATCAGGAAGTAATACCAAAGTTCCTGACGAATTTAATTGAGTTTTTATATATGGTTTGTTATTTTGAGACATAATTATTTTATTGTATTCAAGATTGTTAATGTGAATATTGTTACCTGATATATTACTATCCAAACTGATTTTCACCGGATTCTCAACATCTCCGATAAATGCACCCATATAATACAGACTCGAATTTTTACCTATATCTAAAGAAGATTTTGTTCTTATTTTTTTTATAGGACCTGTAATTTGTGATGTTAAATTTACATCTCCCTTAATTTTTAACGGATAAATTTGATTCTTATTATATATTTGATCAACCAAATTTTGAGTCGGATTCATATTTATATATAAATTAAATTCAGGATTTTTGGTGACATTACTGATTTTTCCATCTGCGAATATCGGTGAACCTTCAATTATGGCATTAATTTTATTTAAACTTAGTATATTATTATGAAAAAGAATGCTTCCGCTCTTTAAAAAGAATTCAGTATTAAAAGATTTATTTATAAAACTTATATTATCAAGCACAGAATATATATTATAATTATTATTCCAAATCCTGAAAGCAATATCAGTTTTTCCATCTTTTACTTCTATATTCCGAATATTTTCATCAGGTAATAAATCTTTTAAGTAATTAATCATTTTCAAATCCAGTGAAGAAATTTTACCGTTACCATTTATTATTCTTTTTTTTGAAAACAATTTTGAAATATTTAATGTAAAATTATACGGACTGCCATTGTACGAACCACTAACATTTGATAATCGGAAATTAGAATTATTCAACTCATAATTAAAATTATTGACAATAATTGAAGAATCTTTTCCACGATTTGATATAATTTTGCCTTTTAAGTATATCTTGTCATATTCTATATCTTCAATTTTGCCGTTGTATTTTGCAACAAAGTCGGTTTCCATAGCAGACAAATCTTTAAAATTCGGGATTTTTAAAGACAGAGATTTAATACCATCACCAATATTAAAATTTTTAGACTCTATTTGTAAATTTGCAATATTATTTCTTATCTTTCCGGTAATATAAACAACTGAGTTTACAATTTTTGAGTTCAAATCAAAATCAGCATCAAAATTATTAAAATTTATAACTCCATTCACTTTTGATATTGGGATTTTATTTACCGTTAAGCCATTAGAAATTAAATCAATACTGCCTTTAGCAAATATATTTTTATTAAAAACTATATCATTTACATCTTTTACTTTGCCGGTTAAATTTAATTTTAAATTAGATTTTCCTGATGCAGAATCAATAGAAGAAAGCATACGTTGAATATCTTTTAGCATAGGAGATGTTTTCACTACAGTAATAAGTTTACCCAAATCCTGATTATTAGCTGATACATTAAAATTCAAGTCTCCATTCAAAGAACATGTACCTTCAATATTAACAGTTTTACCATCAATCAAAGCTGTATTTGATTTAAAAAAAGTATCCTGATTATTAAACTCTAATTTTCCTGAGCCATTAGTCAATACCAAATTATGTATATCTAAAAATGATACTATTGCATCCTTAAATTCAAATACTCCCCAGCCATGAGGATCTTTTTTTGTACCAATAACATGAAAATTAATACCACCTTTACCTCTTATATCCATAATCGGAACCGGTCCCAATTCAAATTCAAAAACATCATGCAACGGATTCAACACTATCTGAGCAGTTTTCAAATCAACATTTTTAGTACTTGTTATGTGTAAATCTGCGGCTCTGTCTTTATCCAATTTAATAAAACCGTTTACCCAAACAACTTCCTTTGGACTGGTAGGAACATTAACCTCAAGAAACATTTCATCTCCTTGAAAATCCAATTTTATAGTTCCTTTCTTGCTATTCGGGATTTCTTTTACCATATATGCATTTTTGACAAGCACACTACCATATACATCAGGGTAATCTGATTTACCTTTTATTTCCAAATTTCCGGAAACATCGCCCCAAAAACCTGCCTGTTTTAATACAAGCAAATTTATATCCGGAGACAAATGCGGTTCCGGTGGCAATAATTGTAATACTTTTTCTGCTTTAGTAGGATTTATATTAACTTTTAAGTCTATATCCGGGATTTTTGAATCTAATTTTGTTATATTACCAGAAACGAATCCCAAAATACCATCAGAGGCAATTTTCATTGTATTAATTCCAAAACCATTTTTTACAGGATAAAAATCACCGGAAATAACAACTTTTTCCTTTGAATACATAGATGTTTTCAAATCTTTACCATATAAACCAAAATCATTTGCAATAATTTCTGCATTTATTGTATTTATTTCATTATTCACTAAATTATCTTTTAAAGATACATTTATCAAACCTGTTGACGAATTAATTTTATTATTTGAAATTATCTTTATATATTCAGAGAATTCAGACAAATCCAAATTTCTTAATGTACCCGCAATCTTAAATTTATTATTAAAAGGCAATTTTATATCCACATCTGTATCAAACTCTGATTCTTTAGAACCTGCAATCAATTTTCCTGCAGTAGATAGCTTTAGCTGCTTACCGCATTCGAAATTATCTACTTTAAAAAAATTGCCGTCATAAATCATTTGCTTTGACTGTTTTTTATCATCCAGATATATATTATAATCTTTTATATCGGCTTTTAATTTTGTTAACTTTAACGGAAGTTCAGTTGCCAAAATATACTGCCCTAATCTAAATTTTGAATCTTCGTCCAAAACAAAATACAAATTAATTTCATCAGAATTAAAGTATTTTAAAGAAAGATGCCTAAACAATAACGGTAAAATTCTTATTGATAACTGCATATTTTGCACATTCAAAGCATCAGAGCCATTGTCATTAACTATCGATACTCTATCCGCATTAACTACTATAGAAAATCTGTTTTTTATTTTTAAATTATCAAACTTTACTTTAAAACCGGTAGTTCCTTCTGCAAATTTTTCAAGCAATTCAGGATTACTGTTTACATACTCAGGAATTCCAACAAAATAAATCCCTAAAAAAAGAATTACAGTAAATATTAAAATTATAATTTTATAAATCCTACCCACGCAACTATTATACTATAAAATTGTTTCCATAAAAAATTTATTTAATAATATTGGTAAAAATTTAGCATTTAAAGCACTAAAATCAAATACAAATTCATTAACACCTGCTTTATATAAATCTTCAACAAGTGAAAAATCATCAGCGATTTTATCTTCAAATAAATGCATTCTGCAAAAACCGTCACAAATAAATGGAAATATTTTATCTAAAGATGGATCATGCAAAGAATAACCTCCCCTATGGCATGGCGCTTTACAGGATAGTCTAGAAATTATTGCACTGTCATTATTTAATGGGCATAACCCTAAACTCGGCACTCTTATATTACCTGCTATCGTATATTTTTTCCCTGATATTTCGTTTTTTATTTTTTTTATCGTTTTTATTGCACTTTCTACATCTGCAAATGACGTAAAATCAACAGTAGAAATAGGAGCAAGATTATTTAAACATTTTATTGAAAGACTATTTAATAAATTTATCCCCTGACCAATTTCTATTGGTATATGATTTATATCTGAATCATTAATAGCATTCCAAAAATAACCTATATTATTAATTATTAAACTGTCAGGTGCAGAATTATCAAGTAATATCTGTTTTACATATTCATAGACTCTATCAAAGTCTCTTTCTATTAATATTCTTGGAGTAGAAATCTGAAATTTTATCTCATTAGCAGAACAAAAATCTTTAACCCTCATTATTATGTCATGAAAACTACTTGTTGCAAGGTCGCATGTTGATAATATTTCACCGTATTCTATTGAATATATAGGATTTTGACCAACTTTTTTTATATATTTTTTTAATTCTTGTATTTGCGCCAACTCTGATAATCTTAAATTTATTTTATATTTATTGTCATTTATATCAAAATCAAATTTTTGTCTTAACTTTGGACAATTCCACTCAAAATTTTTGATATTTCGACTAAATTTAAAATCTTTTCCTTCTGCACTCTCAACAACACCTAAAAAATGATTTGTTCTATATATACTTTTTCTTACATGCTTAAATGGTAATTTCTGATTTTTAAATAATTTTGGCTTATCTAAAATCTTTTGAACAAGTTCTATAGCATCTGATATTTCTTCAGATGAATTAAACTTGCCTTTTATAACAACAGTATCTATAGCCTTTAATTTTTTTATATCTTCTGCACAATAAGGCAGGTTATCACTATCAATTGCAAGAGGAAGTTTTGTATATTGTTTAATTTTCATAATATTTTTCATATAAATTTCTTCAGTAATAATAATCTCATCAACTTTATGAAAATTGTTTACAAAATCAATACCTGCCAAATTATGTATATCAAAGTATGAATCTACAATTACTTTAAAGGGTAAACTAAAAACTTTTATAGCTTCCAAAATTGCAAAACTATTGATAAATATACCTGATATTCCTGTTTTTTTTAAAAATCTTAAAAACTTTTTTATCTCAGGAAGATTTTCTTCAGTTATATCATGCTTAAAATTTATATAAATTGAACATGCATTTTCTTTAGCAGCATCTACAAATTCATTTACATATTCAAAATTATTATTTAAAAATTTTTTGTAATACACATAATATGACTTACAGTTTGTCAAATTCTTAAAAATAGCAATATCTTCAGGTTTTTTTACCGGAGCTATTATTTTTATGTTTTCCATAAATGCATTATACCATTAAATTTTAACTTCATACCAAATTTTATTAACTTATTTTGAATATCAAAAGGAAGTTTTGAAAAAATTTCCGCATATTTTGCATCTTTTCCTATAGTATAAGAAGATTTTGGTTTTTGCATTTTGTCGATTTTTATTATTAAATCGGCAACTTTTTCTGCATCAAGCCCTTTTTCAGCATTTTTTCTGGCATTTTTTACAAGATATTTCATCTGAGTTTCGTACCCATCACAATTTTCTATTGAATCTTTATTATTTTTAATAGATTTTTCCCACAACGGTGTTGCAATTACACCTGGTTTTACAGATACAACACTCAATCCTGACTCTAATGCCATCGCATTAAATAGTATATCAAGAGATCTTTTTGAAGCACAGTAAGGGGATACAAAAGGAAATATTCCAAAACTTGACATAGAACTTATATTTATTACTCTGCCTAATACAGTTAATAGTTTTTGAGTAAACATAACATGCGAAAAACAATTAACTTCGAATTGTTTTTTAATCCTATCTACAGGTATTTTTTCAGTAACACCTGCAACAACACATCCGGCAGCATTTATTAATGTATCAATTCTATCTGTTCTTGATAAAATAAATTCAGCAGCATCACTGATTGATTCAGGCTTTTCCATATCAATATAAAAAGGGACAGCTCCTATTAATTTCAAATCTTCTATATAGTTTTCGTTTCTATAACCGGCAAAAACTACATTAGTTTTAGCTAATTTTTTAACCAAAATTTTACCAATGCCTGACGTTGCACCTGTTATCACATAGATTTTTTTCATTATTAATCCTGCAGATATGATTGGAATAACGGTAGATATAATGCTAATGCAAGTGTTAATACTATACTACCAATCACAATAAGCATTATCGGTTCAATCATTTTTGTCAAAGTATCAATAATTGCATCGAGTTTTTTATCTATAAATGAAGTAGCCTGTAAAAGCATGTCACCCAGACGTCCTGATTGTTCACCTGTAGCAATCATAAATAATATCATTTTTGGCATTACATTTGTTGATCTCAAAGCAACTGACAAATGCTGACCTTGCTGTACTTTTAAAGTTGCTTCTTCAACTTTCTTTTTTAAAGTACTGTTCGTTAATGTCATATTTGCTAAATACAAACATTCTACAATAGGAACACCCGCCTCATAGGCAACCTGCATAACCGCAACAAAGTTTGCAAAATTTGAAAATTGCAACAAATCTGATATCAAAGGTATTTTTAGTGCATATTCATCAATTTTTTTCTTGCTGGGTTCCCATCTGAATAAAAACACAACAAACCCGATAAGGGAACCTAAAATTAATGGTACAAAAAACCAATAAGTCTTTAAAAATATACCCATACTCATTAAAGTAGCTGTTATCTTTGGCAATTCTTTTCCCATACCGTCAAACATCTCTTTAAATACGGGGAATACAAACATTAACATAACAAGAACAATCAATATTGCAAGAACAATAACGAATGCAGGATACATCAATGTACCAACTACTTTACTTTTAATATTTGCTTCTTTAGTTTGCAATTCTAACAAACGTTGAAGAGTCTTTTCCAATTCACCGGAATCTTCACCGGCTTTTACAAGACCAATATATATCTGTCCGAATTGTTCAGGATATTTTGAAATTGTATCTGCAAAAGTTGCGCCCTGCATAATTTGACGTCTCAGTTCTCTGGCTACAAGTCTTACTTTTAATTTTGCAGCATCGTTTTCTATAAACATTAAAGACTCGATAATAGGAATACCTGATTGAGCAAGAATCTGCATTGTT